>AUXO014856711.1_pt1 | contig 10196 bp, 11 predicted proteins | sample 768731 | NCBI WGS metagenome assembly AUXO01 (sample SAMN02715735, study PRJNA202380) | gut metagenome | biome: sheep rumen | host: Ovis aries | place: New Zealand: Palmerston North | reverse complement strand
CGTCCTTTATCAGTGTCAAGCAAAACAATAGTACCAGTAACAGTACCATCCTCATTCATGACAATTGATTCAATCTTATGAGAAACATTATTCAAATTGATATTCATAGAATTTGGATGCTCAAGCTCACCAAGGCATCCTTCGGTTGCAATCACCTTTTGCAATGACTCAACCATCAATCCATAATTCTGCTTATCATAGATTCTATTATTATTATTTTTAACACCTGCAACACCAAACACTCCTGTCAAACGTATTTCTTTTGGATTTGAGCTTTCAACAATATGCATAGAACTATTGATATTGTTCATAGTCTCAAACACCATGCATTTTTTGTTTGCCATTTAATTAGTATGCAATATTTTTAGTATTTTATAATTAAAAATAAATAATTTTTAAAATCATTATTGAAAATGACTTTAATCTCAAATATTTTAATAAAAATAAAAATAAATTATATTTTTAATAAAGAATAATATAATAATATTCACTATGAATAACGAAATTATCTTAAATGAAGTAAATATAGAAGATTTATATGCTGAGTCTAATCTTCCAGAGTTTGACAACCCTGAAGAAGAGCTTGACACACCAACGTTGCTTATAAATCTTGAAGAAGTAAACAAGCTTGCTAAAGATGAAGCTACCGAGATAACCGAAAGGCTTTCTAACTATTATTTTGATGACAAGTATTTGCAAGAGCATCCTTATCTACAAAATAAAATATCTCAAGAGATAAACAATATCCGTCGATTGTTAAAGATGCTTTCTATAAATGAGGCAGCACAAGATGCATTGATTCAAAACATTACGATGAATGCTGGTAAAGGAAGCTTGTACCAATCATTGACAGCATTGCAAAACACTACACTTTCTATACAGTCACAACTAAACAAAGTGACGCGTGACATAGAAGACATATTCAAAGAGATGCAAGACAATTGTGAAAAGACATTCGAACAGAAAGACCTTGAAGAAGATGGTAGTGGATTGAAGATTGTACGTGGCTCTAAAGAGTTCATCAACTCTATCATACAAAAAGAGATGAACAAAACTAAGAAAGAAAAGAAGGAAGAAGAATCATCTAAACAATTAGATTTATTTGGAAATGAAGTTTAATCTAATCTCCAATCTTCATAGTCTTTCAACAATTCATCATTGTTGTTTTCGATATATATAAATATATCTTCTAATGTTATAGAACTATCATTAAATTCTGTTTGGATAAGCACAAGAAGCTTATCCAATGTTTTTTTGTCTAATTCATTCTTAAAACAATTAGATATATTATTGTCATAATCATTTTTTATGAGATTATATAAATCATTATTATATATTGTCAACAAAAGATAAGATACTTTATCAAATGTATCTTTATTATTTTTCAATTTAGAAACTTTTTTTATTTTAGTATCTTTTTTAATCAAAGCTTCATTGATATAGTTGTTTAATGTTTTCATTATTATAATTTATCTTAATTTATATCCTTGTAATCCTATGATGTTTCGTGCTGTGTCATTAATTAGCAATCTATTGTTTGTTGGGTACATTTGCATAATTTCACTTATGTTGTCATTATAATAATCAAATAACTTGATATTTGTTATTGTTCCGTAGAAACCATTTAAAGTCACTGAAGACTTAGTGTTGATTTGCATCTCTATATTCCATTTGTCAGTCACTGTATGCATATTGTCAACATCATAGTAATAATTACCGGATTGAAGCTTGTACATAGGTATCTCTTCTGGCCATACATATTTAATTGCTGAGAACTCAATAATATTCATATCACGTGACCATCGAAGCATTACAAAATAAGTTGTATTAGCCTCTAAAGTGATTGAGCATTTCTTAGATTTGTTCAATGATAATGTTGTCTGAAATACTGATTGAGATATTGTTATTATAGTTGATCCGATTGTCAACAGTTTTTCTTGATAAGATTTTATAGTGAATGGACGAATGATAAATGATATTGTTCCATCAACACCACAATATTTTTGTTGATAAATAATTTTCTTCTCTTTTGACATGTTTTGGAAGTAATAGCATTTATCACTTATAACCGTTCCTTTATAGTAAGTTGACTCATCTTTAATATCTATTCCTTCACAAGAAAGATATTTGCGTTGTGCATCAAACTCAAATACAGGGAATAAGTTATCTTGTGCTGAGATAGGAGCTTCGGTGAATTCTTCTCCACCTCCACGGGTGTCTTCATCATCATCTCCAAACAAGTCTTCATATTTATTCTTTACAAATGAGTTAACAAGTTGCTCGGTATTTCCTAAATCAACAGAACCTTTTTCTTGATACTTCACTAATGCAACTTTGAATGTTGTTGCTACCCACATAAATCCATCACGTTTCTCTTCATAAGCTTCATTTACCATCCACATGCGTTTCATCATTGGGATGTAAATCAAGTCACCTTCCATAGGTTGTGCATTAGGACCAAATGCCGTTGCAAATGATTGCTTTGTTATCTCGGTTGTCCAGTCTGTTTGCCAATCCAATCCAAAATCACTAAACTCAGGTTTTGAAGAAGGCATCATTCCATCAGTAACTATTAGCTTGATTTGTTTTACCGATTCAACATCCATCAATGCATATTCCTTAAACGTAATATCCTTTGAACCAGCATTAGGAGAAAGCTTAAAATAATATATAGGTATACCAGTTATGCAAGATACAGAGTTGCTTAAGTTTTGATACAACTGTATAGCACCATCCATATTTGCATAAGGATTATAAACATTGCTGCTTTGTTGACTATCACAATAAGAGAAACTAAAATTTGAGTCTAATTGTGTTGAATAGTCATAAAATGGCTCATCATTCAATGTGACTTGGGATATCTCTCCTTGCACTTTTACACGAACATAATAATCTGTTTTCAAATCTATTGTATTAGTAAGAAAATCAGAATAACTCATATAGCATGACCAGCATAGACTATCAACACTATATGAAAACATCAATGAACTTAAATCATATACTTCATTGCATTTGTTGAATATCTTAAGGTCATTAAGATTATTTAAAGCCATATTCAAGTTCATTATCTGTGTTGGTGCACATCCACATAATGAAAAATTATTTATATCCATTTATATATATTTTATAAATTCTTATTTTTTTATATTTAGCTACCATTAGCTTTAGAGAAATGCATATAGTCACCATATCTTCCACCCCAACCCCATCCATTAGCAGCAAATGCTTTAACGATTGGAGAATTATAAGTTCTTATTACTCCTCTAGTTGTATCATCTCCACTAGACAAAGGTTTTCCACCACCAATAAATGGATTTAAGTTATAATTAATATCTATAGCACAACCAAATGAATGCATTGATAATACTGTTGAATTCGGGTGTAATGGGTTATTAACTGTTCTATAACAATATCCTCCAATATATTGATTAAGCATAACTCCAGCCATTTTAAGATTTTTAAATATTGTTTGAACTTCATTGACCAAATTTTTATGTACTGTAATAGTTCTTGTAGGATATGCTTCTATTCTAATTGTTGCCATTTTTGCAGAACATTCACTTTGAGTTGGACGATCACTAAATCCTAATGATCTAATAACTTCTGCACGTTTTCCGCTTCCAATAGTTCCTCCTATAGATTCAAATCCATCAACACCAGCTCCTCCTCCAGTTACTATATATTTAGTTAAACCTCTAAAAAGTGGAACATTAGTGTATTTTTTACCATTTTCGTCATAAAATTCATCATCTGAAATAATCGAATTATTATAGTTATCCATTATCAATCATCAATTTATTTAGGCATATTTATAACACTTAATAACCTAGAAGCTCTTGGCGATATATTATAATATTGATCTAATTTTCTTTGTGCTCCAGAATTATCAACAGTTTTTATTCCTAAAGCTATAGCTGCTTCTGCAATTCTTCTTTCTACAAGACCGGTTAATCTAATTCCTTTAGCCGATACTGGACCACCCATGCAAACTTCGGCAACATCATTTGGTGTTCTTGCATTTGCTAATGGATTCAAAAATTTAGGTCCACTATGTGATAAATCAATACAAGCATCTACTGTATTTTGTGGTAAACTTGTAATATTTGGAAATCTTTTTTTAATATAATTTAAACTACCTTCTAATGTTTTAACATACATATATGCTATTTCTTGTAATGTGAATAAAACACCTGGCTCTATTTTCTTTGTCATCCAAGAATTATTATTTAAAGCATTAGTTAATCCCGGCCCAACAGTTATAACTCCACCTCTATCCATAAATGATTGTCCGGCTACCGCAGAACCATCACCTTTTAATATATCACCATAGCCTTTAGGAGCTCTATCATCATACCATCCTTCATTACCAAGCATAAAACTAACAATATTTGCAGATATGCCTTCAAATCCTTCAATAAGTCCACCAAATGCTCCAAATCCCATACCACATCCTAATTTAAATGCTGAATCAGCCATATAGTTTCTATAGTTAATTTGGTTTTCTGTTTTTCCGTAATCAATTCCCATAGATTCATATATGATCTTTATTAAATCTAATCTTAATCTTGCAAGCGTCTCAATTTTTTTATCAGCTTGCTCCATTTCATAATTATAATCTCCACTTGCCATAAATTAAATAGCTCCTAATATTTGTTTAAGCACACCATCTGACATTCCTTGAATATCTGGGAATGCACTTGTGTTTGCCCAGTAATTGTTAGCATTGATATAGTTAAATGGAAGATGTATAGCTTTAGTGCCTTTGGTGTACATCTTTTGTATACCTACAGAGTCACGGCTCATGGCATGTTTCAATGTAACTGTAACTTTTAACTCTGTCGGGAAATCATCAAGACCAAGAGGCCCAAGATGTGTTACCTCTGAATTTTCAAGAATAAGATTACCCATAACCATGATAGGATTTCGTGGATTTCCTATTGTCAAATGCCAAGGTCCAACAGGCTCACCAGTAAGCAAAGAGTTGAATGCATACATAGCCGGGCGACCTAATTGGTTTTTAATCATACCTTTCATAGCATCTGTCCAGTGGTATTTACCATTTGCATCCTTTATAGCATACATAGTTTTTCTTACTTCTGCAAGAGCTTCATCCATGGTTATCCTTGCAACACTACCAGCGCTTCCATCACCTTGACCAACTATTTTTTGTGCGGTGTTTTGGGCTCCATTTAAAATACTTTGAACACCACTATAAGCCATGTTCCAAATATTTCCTAAGAAAGCTGTAATACCATCAAGACTTAATCCACCACTTGCTAAAGCATCCCATATACCACCAAGCTTATCAAATGCATTGTCAATAAATGCATTAGCTTTCTTATATACTGATGAATTTCCTTGAGGTCCATATATCTTGTTCTCACCACCCCAGAAAGAGCCTCGACGATAAGTTACAGTTTGAATGTTTCCTATCAAGTCTAAGAAAGCAGCCTTAGGATTGATGTTCATATAACTTCGCATCACATATCTGAATGTCAAAGTGATATCTTGATTGAATGTAAGACGACCTTCATATTTGTGAGTGTCCCAAATTCTATTCTGTGGCTCATATATCTTATGTTTGTCATAGTTACTCATTAATCTTGAATCATAATAAGCATTACCGGCACGAGAGCCACTTATTAATGGAACATGCAAGAAACTAGCAACACCATGCATCAAACCGGCATTTCCAGAAAAACCACCTCCAATAAGTCGATTATTTCCGGGACTTAAGAAGTTTGCCAACTGATTGACAAATCCTTGATCTTGTTGTTGTGAAGGCCTTTCGTCAATCTCCGAAGTGAATTGCTTCCAAGATGCTTTATAATTATATTTACATATATCTTCTAGCTTATTGTCTTCATTTCCAAACCATGTTATAAGACGACCTATATCTGGTGCAGAAGTATCTAATGGATATCTCTGTCTATTTTTAGGATGGGCTGTTGAGAAAATATTATCACCTATAGGGCCAGGGAATTTTCTCAATGTTATAAGATGATTATTAGATATTTTTCCTAAATCTTTACAAAACATAAAATCTGCATAACGATAAGTAGCAAGACCAAGACCTTCACCTACTGTTGATACATTACTAACTTCTTTTCCATCTTTATCTTTTGTTATAGCACCTTTTGACAATTCAACTAATGTTTGTATAGAGCAATCAGATGAATTTATGCTTTTACCATAAACAGTGCTTTGCATTTTTATTGTTTCAATCTTCATCTTATCCATATCTAATCGTTGCCCTACATCTGATGATGCTAATAGTTTTCCTTTATTAGAATCTATTGTAGTTTGAGTATCAGTTCCTCCAACATTAGTTTGTGAAGTATTTTCATCTTTTGTTGGTTTAGGTGCTTTATGATCCTCCATATCAGCTGAACTATCAAATGTATTACCCATATGGACATCCATAGATGTTGCTGTAGTTTTAAGTGGTGAATCCATCAATGGAACATCTTCACTAACACCAGAAATAGATATACCGGAAAATGGGTTAAATAATGATGGAACTACAAAGTTTTCAATTATAGAAGTATATATTTGATCATTGTTTTCGTCTTTATTACTTATTCCACCACGTTCAAAAACATAAGGAACAGTATTAGAAAACATATAGCTATAATTGTTAAGTGCAGAGAATATATCATTAGAGATGACAAATGGATCTTTATATTTTAATATTTTTGATGGTTGCCCAGTATTGTCAACCGCCGGCCATAGCTTAGTATCTTGAGATCTTACATCCTTTTCTATTGGAACAATATTAGTTGTAGAGATAATATTCAAGTCATTTATCTTAGACTCTATATCACCTCTAACATATCCTTTATTAAATCTAGATTCAATTTCAGACATTGAAGCTTTGCTTGATGATGCTCCGAACATATTTGTCAACACCTGCCCGGCGGTATTCAACAAAGTCTCTTTAAGATTTGTGCCTAATCCATTTTTTGTATTTCTTTGTCTTATAAGTGAACTTGGGAAATTTTTCATTTATTAATACCATGAAATATATTTGAATCTTTTAAGCTTGTCAATATACTTGAGAACCATTATTATACGTAAATCTATAAATTCTAAGCATGTGACTAATATTGGATTTCCTTCAAACAATATCTTCGGAAGACATTTTCTTAGAATACCTTCTTTCTCATATTTATATCTATTAAATCCAAGATTGTCAAATTTATCAACATACTCATATATTTCACTTCTATATTCTAAACTTTGTTTTATATCCATTTTATCGTTTATTAAGAATCTCTTTTATTTTTTTGTTTCTCTCTCTTATTTTCTTTTCTTCTTCTAATAATCTTTGTTGTTCTTTTTTTATCTTTTGAATTTCTTCATTTACCAATATATTCAAACAAAACAATCTATTAATAATGTCATTTATTATATTACTTATAATATTTAAAAATATATTATGAACACTTATAAACTTATCTTTAATTATATTAAATATTGAACTAAATAAATGTTTTTTAGGTTTTTCTTTTTTAATTGGCTTATCAATGATTATTTCTTCTTTTTTAGGCTCATTGATTTTTTTAACATTATCGGTCAATACTTTTATAGATTTTTTAATTTCATTTATATTAGATATTATATTTGTTTGATTATTATATAAAGAATTAATAGTTTTTTCAATATTAGATATTCTATAAGATATATTTGATATCTCGATAATATCATCTAGTTTATTGTTTACATTATACGATATTTGCATGACATCATTTCTAATGTCATAATTGTCATTATACAAATATGTAAAAAGCCTAGTGGTGTTGTTCTCTTGGCTTATCAAAGATTTTCTCAATACATCTAATGTTGTGACAACATAAGAATAGTATAACTCATTCATTATTTCGCCTCTAATATAATTTCTTATATTCTATAATTAAAAATAATTTTTATATTTAATTGAATAAATCAATTAATAAACTATATTATATATGTAGTTATAAATAATAAATTTTATTAAAAAATAATGTTATGGATGGAAAAGAAATTTTAGAAATCAAATTTAAATATGAAGAAAGATTTAACAATCTATTTTTTTCAAAAGATTTTAAAGAAAAAATGGTTAAAGAATTTGGTCAATGTCCACAAGGTTTGACATTTGAATCATATTTTGATGACGAATCCAAAGAATGGAGTTTTTGTGCTTGTTGCAAAGAATATGGATATGATTTTCATAGTTATGAAATTGGTGATTATACAATATCAAAAAGAAAAGTGCAAGAAGAATGGGCTAAATTCATGATCAAATATGTTAAAGAAAATGATGAAAACCTATATAATGAAATAAAAAATAAAGTTTATTATATTTAACAAAAAAGAGCTCCTTTAAAGAAGCTCTTTTTGTATTTCTTCGATAAACATTCTAATGAAATTATCATAATCTTCATATGACTCTTTAACTGGTTTCCATCCATTTGGGGTTTTAACTTTAGCATTTTTAATATTTGCCTTGCGCTCTTTTTCAGATTTTTGATTCTTTTCCCAATCAGGATCTTCTGGCATTTGTTTTTTGAAATAATCTACAACCAATTGTTTCTCTTTGAATTGAAAATCTCCTCCATCTTTATCTTTCTTAATTTTCAATACAGGTTCATTTTCATATTCTGTAGTAAGCTTTCTACCGGCACCAGCGGTGAATATAATCCAAAATGCATCAATTCCTTCATTTAATCCTGGATATTTATTATCTAACAATTCCATCATTGTCTTATAAGCACCTTTATGGCCTTTAATAATGACTGAATCATCAACGCGACGACTTCTCATCTGGTTTTGTTGACGTGCGGTGTCAATATGTGTACAAACCCATACTATAGTTATAGTATATCCTAATGGCTTAGCATATTGAATCACTTCCATAATGTCATCTGGATTATCTGAAACCATATCCCATAAGATGTTTGGAAGATTTTCTTTCTTTTGATTTTGTCTATCTTTCCAGAATAAATCACGTTGTTTTTTCTTCCAACCTCTTTCTTTTACTTTCATGTGAAGCTCGTTAGTATCTTTAGGATTTTTCAAATCATATACTTTAGGATCATCAATCTTACCCTTTTCAGCCATTTTTATATATTTTTTCTTAAGCTCATCGACATCAACAGACTTAAAATCAGCAAGTATTCTATTATCTTTAGCAAATCCTTTTCCAGAACCAGGTCCACCAGCCAAGATAATACAATTCCCATAATTTGAATTATGAGTGCCAAATGTCACAGCTTGACGCTCTAATATATAATCATATAATCTAATCATAATAAATTAAGTTTATTTCATTTCATATATTTAATAATAAAGTTTTGAATAATAACTATTGATGTTAAAAAATATTTATTATTATGAAAAAGATAATAAATAAGCGATGAAAGCAGTAGAAAGATTTCAAAGAATACAAGATTATATAGACACAAGAAATATTTGTGACTTAATTCCGGATTTTTTAGAAGAATATGAGTTGAACAAATTCTGTAATATGTTAGAAGAAGAATATAATATCGAATATGATGATGAATATTATAATGAAGAAGACTAAAAATGGATTCCTTGAGGAATCCATTTTTATTCTTTATACCAGCTTGGTTTATTTTTTAGTGATGTACAATCAGCAAACATATTTCTCATATTTTTTACATTTCTTATATCCCACTTAGACAAATCGAAATTGAATTTTTCACAACCACAAAATACAAAATTCATATTTTTTACTTTAGAAACATCCCACTTAGACAAATCGGAATTGAATTTTTCACAACCATAAAACATATATGATATTGTTTCAACATTATTTACATTCCATTTAGACAAGTCAGAATTGAATTTTAGACAATCATAAAACATCCAACTAATGTTTTTTACTTTAGAAACATTCCATTTAGATAAATCACAATCAAAATTATGACATTGATAAAACATAGAATCCATGTTTTTAACGTTTTTTACATCCCATTTTGATATATCTATATTATGTGGATCTAATTCATAAAATAAATTAGTCATATCAGTTATTTGAGATGTGTCAATATCATTCAAGTCAGCATCTTTGCCTCGTTCTTTTAATAATTCTTTTAATAAAGACTTTAATTCATCTTCATCTTTAGGATAATAATTATAAGTCTTAATCTTAGTGTCTTTTTTAATTAAAGCTTCATTTATATAGTTATTTA
>AUXO013010875.1_pt1 | contig 10197 bp, 8 predicted proteins | sample 768731 | NCBI WGS metagenome assembly AUXO01 (sample SAMN02715735, study PRJNA202380) | gut metagenome | biome: sheep rumen | host: Ovis aries | place: New Zealand: Palmerston North | reverse complement strand
GCTGTCAATGTCCGCATGGGTGTTCTGACAGGAACATTTCATGCAAAATCCGGTCATCCGGGCGGTTCACTCTCGATTGCTGACCTGCTGACTTATCTGTATTACAACAAGATGAATGTCAATGCCCAGAATCCTGATGACGAAAACCGTGACAGACTGGTACTCTCAAAAGGTCATACTGCTCCGGCATTATACGCTGTACTGGCTGAAAAAGGCTATTTCGACAAAAAAGAACTGGAAAGTCTCCGTCATATCGGCGCATTGTTACAGGGACACCCCTGCATTCATATTCCGGGTGTGGATATGTCCAGCGGTTCTTTAGGTCAGGGCATTTCTGCTGCCTGCGGCATGGCTCTCGCCGGAAAGCTCAACAAGAAAGACTATCATGTTTATACTGTCTTGGGTGACGGCGAAATCGAAGAAGGTCAGGTCTGGGAAGCTGCTATGTTTGCATCTCATTATAAGCTTGATAATCTGACAGCAATTGTTGATAACAACGGTCTCCAGATTGATGGCAAAATTACAGAAGTCTGCTCTCCTGAACCGATTGACGAAAAATTCAGAGCGTTTGGCTGGCATGTCATTGTTGTTGATGATGCGCACAATTTTGATAAACTTGATGAAGCATTTAAAGAAGCGGAAACTGTCACCGGAAAGCCTGTTGCAATCATTCAGAAAAGTATCAAGGGCAAGGGTGTTTCTTTCATGGAAAATCAGGTATCATGGCACGGCTCTGCACCGAATGCGGAACAGTATGAACAGGCTATGAATGAGCTGAAAGCAGCTCTGGCAGAACTGGAGGCGTAATTATGGCTGATGTAATCAAAAAGGCTACCAGAGAAAGCTACGGCGAAGCTCTGAGAGATTTAGCAGAAAAATATCCGAAACTTGTCGTTCTGGATGCTGACTTAGCTGCCGCTACCAAGACAGGCATTTTCAAAAAAGCTTATCCGGAGAGATTTTTTGACTGCGGCATTGCTGAAGCGAATATGATGGGGGTTGCTGCTGGTTTAGCGGCTTCCGGCATGATTCCGTTTGCAAGTACATTCGCAATGTTCGCCGCTGGCAGAGCTTACGAAATTGTCAGAAACTCTATCGGCTATCCGCATCTGAATGTAAAAATCGGCGCAACTCATGCAGGTATTTCAGTCGGTGAAGACGGTGCAACCCATCAGTGCAATGAAGATATTGCTTTAATGCGCACCATTCCGGGCATGACCGTCATTGTTCCGAGTGATGATGTCGAAGCCAAAGCTGCTGTTGAAGCTGCCATTCTGCATGAAGGACCGGTTTATATGCGATTTGGCAGACTAGCCGCTCCGGTACTGAACGACCCGGCAAATTATCAGTTTGTACTCGGCAAGGGTATCACACTTCGGGAATCGGAGAAAGATGAAATCACAATTGTGGCAACTGGTCTGATGGTTGCCGAAGCGGTCAACGCTTCTGATGCTCTCAAAGCAGAAGGCATTTCTGCAAGAGTAATTAATATTCATACTATCAAGCCGCTGGATAAAGAACTTATCTGCAAGGCGGCAAAGGAAACCGGCAGAATCGTGACAGTAGAAGAACACAGTATTATCGGCGGTCTGGGCAGTGCAGTGGCAGACTGTGTGACAGAATGCTGTCCTGTTCCGGTGACGAAAATCGGTGTCAATGACGAATTCGGACATTCCGGGCCTGCTGTTGACCTGTTGAAAGAATTCGGCTTATCCAGTGAAAATATTATCGCAACTGTGAAGAAAGTCCTGAACAAGTAAGAAATAAAAAAACCTGACTTCCAGAATCAGAAGTCAGGCTTTTTATTATATTTTCAATTTTCAGGCATCCTCCTCTTAGTTCAAACCATGTTCGCCGAACCATGTCTCAATTAACTCTGCAATTTTTTCGTTATTCTTTTCCTGAAACAGAAAATGAGAATTGCCCTTGATGCCTTTTTCCGGAAGGTCAACGACTGTACAGTCTCCGCCGTCTTCCTGATACTGTTCTGCAAAGGCAATGGCTGATTCCCGGATTCCCTGCCAGTATTCTGTAGATTTCAGGTCTTCGTCACCTTCCTGAATATAATCACCGAAATAAATTACAATCGGAATATTGGCTTCGAGTAATTTTTTATACTGTACTGAACCAGATTTCGGCACTGTCAGCGGTTCAATTGCAACGATAGCAGAAAGCTTTTCAGTGGGCATATCCCATGCTGTCGAACACCCCTGTGCATGAGCCATGAAAATAGATTTATTCCCGGTCAGGGCATTGACATCATTCATCACTTCGCCGAGTGCCTTAGAAACAACAACTTTATCATAACTGCCAGTATTTGGAGTAGCCTGTCTCAAAAACTGATTGAGAGCATCTTCACCTTCCGGAAACTGGGAACTGGGATTAGCTTCGTCCATTGTTTTACCAATTCTGAAATAGGTATACCAAGCCTGGTCGCCGGGCTGATATTTTGCAGCAGTATCCGGTTTTTCCTCATCTTCGCCGAGTTCACCGTACCACATATCAAATTCAGTATCATCAGAAATTGCACTGGCAGCACCAGCTTCGCCACGTCTGGGCTGGTCAGCCAGAAAAGCACTGTGACCATTTTTCAGGAACAGCGTAGAAAAGCCATCTCTGCCGTCAGGGGTAGTCATCCAGCACATGCGTGACTGCCGATAGCCGTGCAGATAGATAATCGGATTACCGTTATCTTCAGCAGGAATCTGATATAGTACATTTGCATGGTCAACATGGGCAGTATTTCCGGCACGGGAGGTATCTTGCCAGCTTTTTTCCGGATTATAGTCACCTTCAACAGCCTTTGTCACAATACCGCCGGAAGAAAAAATTCCCTGTTGTGCAATGCGCAGAAGGTTGTCGTTTTCAGTTTCGGCTTCAGTAGGAGCTTCCGTTTCGGAAACTTCTTCAGTTTCGGCTGTTTCTTCTGTATTTTCAGCAGAAGTACTTTCATTGCAGGCGGTGAATCCTGCGGAAAGCATCAGGATAGACAGCAGAACTGCTATTTTTTTTCTATTTTTCATAAATCTGCACCCTTTCTTTTGCATATTTTTCTGATTTTATTATATCACATAAAATTTTCAAATGCAACGGGTATTCCGAAATTCAACAGATTGACTTGTTTTATTTTGGAACTGTGTATAATTTGTAACAAAATGTCAATTCAGGAGAGTTCCGGGACAAAATCACCTAATTCACAGATAAGGCAGGTTTCCGGAAGTTGTACTGTCAAAGTCAGATGATAGTTTTGTTCTGAAAGTTCTGCTGTAGGAACATAGAGTGACCAGCCATTGTCAAGAATGGTTTCAGATTCCAGTTTATCCGCTTCATAACAATTATATGCACGATAAGAGAATGCATTGCCGGAATCATCCGTAAGCGTTAAAATATATTCCGGAGCAGAAGTGCAATTTTCGGGGAGTTCCGCTGTTCCGTAAAATTGCAGATATTGTGAGCCGTTTTTATCAGTGAAATAGTTTGCTTTTCCCTGCGCATCTGTCTGCGGAACAGAAGCGGCTTTCAGTGCGGTATGCATGGGAGCTTCTTTCTGCAACCATGCAATATTTCTTTCTACGATTTCAAGCACAACAATATCGAAATGTGTATCTTCCAGATGATAAAGCGGATTTGGTCTTGCTCTGGAATAGCGGGCTGTCTGGAAATTCTGTGAAAAATAGGGTATTATCGCTGCGCCGAATGAATCCCGGAACATCAGGAGAGAACCCGTTCCGGCATCGTTTCTTGTATTGATAGTAATATCATCTAAATCATGATATCTTCCCTGATAGCTGTACTGAAAATCAATATCATAAATATAATTATCATCAAGAACCGGAGAATCTGGAAACAGCATATTCTGCAAATCGCCTTTCCAGTTCTGTTCTATATGTGATTTTGCACTGGCATAATTTTGATATTCCAGTCCAGTGCTGTCCATAATAGCCCGGTAGCCGATTAATGCGCCGTTATTGTTCCAGTGGGTATCCAGTTTATGATAAAACGGTTCAGGCAGCATATCATATTTTGCATAGTCATAAAAATATGACGACAGAAAAGCATAGTTCACCTGACTTTTTTCCAGAGCAGAATGCAGATTCTGGTAATTATTACATAAATTATTATTATGATAATAATTATCGGGCATATATTCTGGATAAACAGAATTTTTATTCGGCACAACGGCAAGCACAAACTGACTCCCCTGCTGTTCGGTAAATTCCTGCATCATTTCCAGATTATGCACAATATTCTGAATGCCAAGTTCTGAAACAGTCGCTTTTCTCAAAAAGTCATTGACAGTTGGTGAATAGAATAACCAGCCGTCTTTTCCGATGATAACTTTTTCTTCTGCCGAAACGTGAAACAAATCTGCTTTCAGATGGCTGTCCAGACTGACAAGTTCCTGACGAAAACCAAAATGGTCTGATACATAAGCCTGAAATTCACTGCTCCAATTCTGATTATATGCGCCGTTTTCAGTTTGAAAAGCCGGCATTTCAGCAAGCTGACGCTTTTCGGCAGAACTGGAAGCTTCTCCGGAAGGTTGCAGAAGCATCACCCCCGGCACGGCACAAACTGCGAAAAATAAAATGCTATAAATCAGATATGCTATTTTTTTCATGTCTGCACCTCCTTAGAAATTCAGGTAAATAAACGGGCTGTATGTTCCGGATGATAAGTACAGCAGACACAGAAACAGCAGTCCCAGCGAACCAAGATAGGAAACTATCTGCAAACCGGATTTTGCTTTTTCAGACTTACAACAGCCGGAAATCCAGTTTTTCACGGGCATGGAGAGTATCACGGCAAAAATCAGTGTTATCACAAACAAACTGTGAAACTCTTTCAGGAATAAACTCATTCCGAGAACATGTCCTGTTTTTTCTGCAATGCCGAATCCGAACATTGTCTGCCAGAAATACAACCCCTGTGTGAGACTCTCTGCTCTGAAAATCGTAAAGCAGAGGACGACTGCAAACAGCGTATAAGCATGACTGATAATCTTTAAAACTATATTTTTCTGTAGCTTTTTTACAGGGATAATTTCATAGCTTTCCAGCATTAAAAATCCGCCGTTGAGCAGCCCCCAGATGACAAATGTCCAGTTTGCTCCATGCCATAATCCGGTAAAGAAAAAGACTATCCATTTATTAATGACTGTTCTGGTTTTGCCTTTGCGGTTGCCGCCGAGCGGAAAATATAAATATTCTTTAAACCATGTCGAAACGGAAATATGCCATCTTCTCCAGAATTCTGTCATATTTGCCGAAATATAAGGATAATTGAAATTTTCTTTAAATTCAAAGCCGAACATTTGTCCTAATCCGATAGCCATATCACTGTAACCGCTGAAATCAAAATAAATCTGGAGTGTATAGCATACTGCGCCCAGCCATGCCAGCGGACAAATCAGTTCCGACCTTTCCAGAGCGAAAACATGGTCAGCGGCAATGCTGACAGTATCGGCAATCAGTAATTTTTTCGATAATCCGTAAATAAACCGCTTTATACCGTGAGCCGTCTGCTCCGGGCTGTATTTTCTGACAGCAAGCTGACTTTCAATATCTTTGTATTTCACAATAGGTCCTGCTATGAGCTGCGGAAAAAATGTGATATATAGCAATAATCTGAAAAAATTCTTCTGAATCTGGATTTCTCCTCTGTAGACATCAATGACATAGGACATTGCCTGAAACGTGAAGAAAGAAATACCAATCGGCAGAGGAATTTCCGGTACAGGCAGATTCACAAACGGCAGAATATTTAAAATATTCACGAAAAATCCGGCATATTTAAAAATACCCAATAATCCAAGATTCCAGATGATAGAAAGAATCAGGCTGATTTTTTTCAACTTTTCTTTCTGCATCATCAGTCCCAGCCCGTAATTACACAGAATAGAAATCAGCATCAGGAACACGACAAACGGTTCTCCGAATGCATAGAATACAATACTTGCCAGAATCAGCAAAGCGTTTTTCACATGCCGTTCCGGAATCAGATAATATAATGCCAGTACTGCCGGAAGAAATAAAAATAAAAATACGGTGCTGCTGAATACCACTTCAAGCCCTCCTTACAGAAAGACAGGAGTGCCGTATGCACAGCACCCTTGTACAGATTTGAATATCAAAATCAAACTCCCGGAAGATTTTTATTATAGCTAATCATATTGACAACACCGCCGACAGCCTCAATCATAATAGAGCAGTCATTGCCCATATCATATGTTTTTTCGCCGTCAAATGTCACAGAAGAGCCGATATCCAGACCGTCTACAGAAGCAATCCCCGGTACGAAAATATCCAGACCATATGCCAGATAATTGTCATTTTCGTTCCATACATAAAGTATCATTCCTTCATTCTCATAGTAATAATTAATATTTTCGCCGTTGCCATAGCAGCTTGGAGCAGATTCAAAACTGTCTGCCGGAACAGCAGCAACAAAATCAGAAGCATTTTCACCGACAGTTATGGAATGTCCCTGATAAGTTACCGTCATAGAAAGTTCTTTTTTCTGCGGCTCAGTTTCAGCAGGAACAGTTGTAGAAATATCAGGGTCAGGTGCTTCTATCTGCTGAGTAGGTGCTTCTGTTTCAACACTGACATGAGCCGGCTCATCCGGAGGATTATTTTCTTCCTGCTGCTGAACAGTTGTTTCTTTCTGACTTATTTTTTCTGTCTGTACAGCCGCTGCCGTTTCCGGAGCAGCTTTTGCAGTAGCTGCTGTTGTTGTAGCAGTCATTTCAACCGTTGTGGTTGTCGTTACAGCAGTTGTTGTTCCTGTTGTTTCAGCAGCGGCTGTTTCAGATTCCTGAGCAGTTGTTTCTGTTTCAGTTTCAGATTTGGATTCTGTTGTCACAGCAGATTCTGCTTCTGTCATCTGCGATTCAGCCGCCGAAGTTTCCGTTTCAGCATCAGATTGTGTGACAGATTCAGACTTACTGCCGCATCCGGACAGCGCACCCATCAAAAGCGCACAAAGCAGAACAGCAAACATTTTCTTTTTCATCATAAATCTCTCCTTAAAATGCAGTATTATTGATATACGGGGGTAACATAACCTAAGAATTTATAATTTCCAGCAGCGATAATTTTACTCCAGCTATAGGCATTATATCCGTTTGTACAGTCATAGTTGAGCCAACTGCCGTTACTGTATACTTGATTCCAGTAATGGTCACCACTGCTATGAGTAGCATGAACGATACGGCATTCATAACCGGCTTCCTGAAGGATAAAATCCATTTTTGCCGCCATATAATAGCATACACCATACTTATGTGTAAAGGCATAATCAACAAAATACAGCCAGCCTTTTTTTTCAATCTGACTCAGGCTTTTAGTAGACTCTATATATTTATATCTGTTTGTCGAACGCATATAGCTATAAATCGAGCTGACAGAAGTACCATATTGTGACAGAGCATCTCTTGCCCTCTGCTTATTAAGTGCAAGCATTCCTTCAGAAGCTGCGCCGTCAGCCCCCAGATAAAAGCCGTCAATTGTCGTATTGACTGCCAGTTTGCCGTCTTCATAGAAATAATATTTGACCTCATTGATAGTTGCCCAGCCAGTTGTTCTAAGTCCGCTGACGTTGAAATAATATCTACTGCCGTCGATAGTTTGCCAGCCTGTAACAGGACTGCCTGAATCATCCAGATAGTAAACAGCATCACCAAGCATGAGCCAGCCTTTTTGCAAAGTACCATTATCCAAATCGAAATAATATAGTTTATCGTCCACAGTTGTCCAGCCAACGGACATTGCACCGCCGTCATCAGGCTGAAAATAATAGATATAGCCTGTCAAATCCTGCCAGCCTGTCAGACAGTCGCCTTTCAAGCCAAGATAATAAGTTTTGCCATCTACAACGAGCCATTTCCGCTTTTGCATAATGCCGTTGCTGCCCATATAGTAGTAGTTTCCGTCTGCAAATACGAAACCTGTTGCCATTGCGCCGTTATCATCAGGATTCAGATAATATTGATTTTCTTCAAGAGTCAGCCAGCCTGTCTGGAGTATTCCGGATTCATCAAAATAATATTTTTTCTCATCAATCAGACTCCAGCCCTGTACGGGAATTCCTTCTTCATTAAGATAATATTTTCCTGTTGCGGTATCAAGCCAGCCTACATATCTTTCACCGGTCTGTTCGTTCAGATAATAACGCTGTCCGCCGATTTCCTGCCATCCTGTCAGCAGTACGCCATTTTCATCCAGATAATAAGTATGATTATCAAGATTCAGCCATCCTCGCTGTAATATCCCTTCCGGACTGAAATAATAATTTTGTCCGTCAACTTTCTGCCAGCCTGTCAGTGGTGTACCATTTTCATTCAGATAATAAGTCTTATCATCAAGGTTCAGCCATTCATGCTGCAATTCTCCATCTGCATTGAAATAATAATATTTTCCGTTCAGTTTCTGCCATCCGGAAACGATACCGCTGTTTTTTGTCTGATAATATACTCCGTCAGTATCAGAAATCCAGCCTTCTGTGAACACACCATTTTCATCAAATACATATTTTTTACTGCCGATTTTCTGCTTTCCTGTCAGCAGCGTATCATCTTCTTTGCTGAGATAATATTGTTTTCCGTCATCAGAAATCCAGCCGGAAAGCAGAGTATAATCTTCTCCGGCGAAGTAAGTATGTTCTGCACTGTCATGAATCCAGCCGGATTGCAGAAAACCATTTTCATCGGCATAATAACAGGCATAACCGAGTGGATGCGTGGCTTCTCCTGTACCGGATTTGGCAGCATAGGAAAGAATCAGCGCAGCATCTCCGGCATCAATTTCAGCATCATTATTAATATCCACATACTGTGAAACAGTCTGTATTTCTTGATAATCCGGAAAGATTTCCATCAGGATTTGTGCTGCATCCGCATTTCCGCTGCCGGCTTTTGCAGCAGCACTCAGAATTTCGGCAGCATCTGCTGCATCAACAGCAGAATCCTGTGTAATATCACCGAGCAGATAATCCGGTTCAAGTATAAATTTTCCGGTTTGTTTTTCTTCACCGCTCTGATACCAGACATTGCCGTCCATGTCTTTCTGTAATCCGGAACGGTCAGAAAATACCGGGATTTCCTCAGCCTGTACTGCTGCCGGAACTGTCAGGCACAGAGCAGCCAGCACTCCGCAGAAACAAGCAGTTTTTCTTGATTTTCTCATGAGTATTTCTCCTCTTAATAATTCAGATAATCCGACACGATACATTATAGCACAATTTTTATGAATTTACAAGCGATTCCGCAACTTTTCAGCAGTTCATACAAAAATGGACAGGAAAACATCAAGATGCACTATTATCTGTGAAAAATCCTGCGGCACAATGTCCGCAGGATAACGCATCTTTCAGATATCTGCTTCGGCAGAATACAGAGGCGGTTCTGTTTCGTTGTTTTTATGCTTTCCGCCTGTGGAGACAGGTATCATCATGCTGACAGGAACGGCAAATGTCAGCAGCATTGTAACCGCCAGAATAAAAGCAAAAATTCTCTTGCGCTGTTTTCTTTTTCTGACATGTTCGGCAAGTTTTTCATGAGATTCAAAAATATCTTCTTTCATTCTGAACACACCTTTCTTTATTTTGTAAATTATTTGTATCCCCAGACAGATAACTTGATGTAATATAAAATCAGCATATGCACCGGATAAAATGCATAAAAAGCATATTTCCAGAGTTTTCCACGAATAAAGCCTCTTTCCTGATTATAAAGATTTATCGGAAGAAATGCAAGCATGACTCCAGAAGTATAGAAAAAGTTTCCTGAGAGAAATGCCGAAGAAACAAACATCTGCGGAATTTTCTTTTCCCGCAGCAGGTACATTGCGAAGATAAAGCCAACACCTTTCAGACCATAATCCGCATTCAGCAGCATTGCACCAAAAGCAACCGCAAGCAGATACAGCAATTGCTTTTTATGATTCTCCTGATAGGTTTCGTAAATCATCATACACAGAAGCCCCAGAAACAACGTGAAAAATACATTCTGTTTCTCATAAGATATTTTTCCGCAGTGTTCCAAATTCCACGGAATTTCTGAAATCAACGCAAAGATGAATAAATTCAGGGCATATTTTTTCCGGTCATGTGTATGCAGAAATCCCTCTGTCAGCAGAAATGCATAAATGGGGAAAGCCATTCTGCCGATTGTCCTGAACAGCATGTAAAATGAGATAT
>AUXO010467729.1_pt1 | contig 10198 bp, 10 predicted proteins | sample 768731 | NCBI WGS metagenome assembly AUXO01 (sample SAMN02715735, study PRJNA202380) | gut metagenome | biome: sheep rumen | host: Ovis aries | place: New Zealand: Palmerston North | reverse complement strand
GGACAGACCCGGTACGGACAAAAGGACGTCAGCGGCTTTCGCTGGTATGTCTCAAGAAAGAGTTCCTCACACGTCATGACGCACCTCCCTGTTTCTCAAGCAGACAGTGGCAAACGACACTGTTCTCAGAACAAGGCAGCACCTGCGCCCTATCTTCCGACCCGCTGGCACATCAATTCCCATATCGTCACACATGTCTCCACCTTAGCACAAAAAACAGCAGGAAGGTAGGGAAAAAAGCAGTACCAGTTCACTTCCTTACTAATGGTTAAGGCTGGTTTCCAGTACAGGGAACAGATGTAACGCCCCCTCTTTTTCCAATGTACTTATGTACAGCAATAAAGATTGCTGCCATATTCAAACAAAATTTTCAATAGGTGTGAAAACAATGCCAATGCACCGAAAGCGTCGGAAAGTCACGCCGACGTCAACGGAATTTACACGCCGTTATGCCCGGAACGCTGGGATATCCGAGCAGTGCCTCGATTACCTGAAGAACAGCGTATTGACAAGTGCTGTCACATGCCCACCTGGATGATTGTTCCGCGGGCAGGCCTTCCTGAATCATGTCAACCTGCTCCATTATCATGGCCTGCTGGATGCGCTCAGTGGCAACAAACTCAATGAAAAGTATGCTACCGAAGATGTCTTGAAACTGACAAAGAACATCTAAACTAGATGCCGGTGAGAAAGGAGGAATTCGCATTTCAGCGATTCAGAAGAAACACAAGAAATCCTGGAAACCCTCGGAGTTCAGCAATTACGTAAAAACTGGGGGTTCAGTGTGGAAAACAAGCAGAAGACTGTAGGTGGAGAATCAGGGTTAACTGGGTGAAACAGGTTCAATACCCATTACTGTTTTTAGTGCATTTTTTCCCTTCCTTATTCATTATGGTTTTACAAATTGAATTCAGTAGCTTCCGATTGAACACAAATGCAAACAAGCAGGCGAAAATGGCACAGCCAATCTGGAATGGCGTGTTTTTTGAATAATACCCGGCTGACACAACAGCAAATGCGGGAAAAGAAATCAACAAAAATATTTTCCCAAATGGTATTTTCAAATATCTCCTTTCTACATCCCAAAGTCTCCAAAGGGAAATAACTAGGTATGCGCACAATGAAGAAATTGGTGCAGCATACATACCAATATATTTTACCAATGCTACATCAACCGCAATGTTGATAACTGCAGCTGCAAACGTCGAAGCAGCCACTTTTCCTGTTTCATTATTAATCAGATAGATAGGACTTATTAAGCCAATCAGGACATTAAAAAACACAGCCGTTATATAGAGCGGAATAAGCCCATAAGCGGCATCATATTTGGAATCAACCATTACGGGAAATACAAATGGCATGAATGCAACGATTCCAACGGTGACACTGACAAACAGTTTTGTAACAGTTACTGTGGTTTCAGCTATATACTTTTTTCCACCTTCTTCATTGAAATGAAGCACACACTGCTCGGTCCATGCTGTATTAAATACGCCGAATATCGTTGTATAGATGCTTGAGAATTTGCTTGCAACTGCAATCAGTCCATTAACTGCAACACCCAGTACTGCCGAAATTATCGTGCGATTCGATGCGTGCACAACCCACCAAGACAGCTCATTTGGGACTAGAGGTACTGCATATTTTAAATATTCTTTTGCCCGAGCTTGGCTGAACTGTCTGAAGGAAAAACATCGCCACATTTTCTTACTGACTAATGCTACGGTACCGCCAGCAACCGGGCCGATTATATAAGCCCACAACATTGTCATTGCATTGAGTCGCAATACTACCAAAAAAATGACATTCAGCATCAAAGTGACCGCAGCCGAAAAGAAATTGGAGAATGCATATATGCGATTATCCCCAATTCCTCTGGCTGCGTTTGTTGTCATCAGCAGATACATATTTGTCAAAACCTGAAATAGCAGATACCATTTTTGCCTGAAATGAAGGAAAGGAGAAAGAGCGAAAAAAACAATGGCGTAAACAGTCGCAGCGACAAAGGACAGCATAAAAATTGTAGTCATCGTGCTTCTTTTTTTTTCAGGTTCATCCCGAACCACAGCGACAAACCGAAAAACCGCCTGGTACAACTGCAAACTCACAACTGCCAAAATGAGCGTTGTATATGTAGAAAGAAGGTCTATTGTGCCATAATCCTCGGTGCTGATTAGAGATGTATACAGCGGCAATAAGAGGAAATTGATTATCTTGGTACTAATATTCCCAATGGCAATAATTCCTGTATTTTTTACAAGTGTTTTGTTGTTTGCTTTCCCCATCATGGACTTACTTCTTTTTCAAAGCTGCCTTCAACTTCGATGGAACCATCTGAGACGCTATCCTTCTCAAATCCTGAATGTGAAGATAGTATCTTATTTCATTTTTTAATGCGATGTCTTTGCACGCAGTTGCCATTGCCCCTTCAAACCCAACATGTTTTTCGGTATAAGTTTTTTCAAACATGCCTCGTTCCTTTGGTTTTCTTGTCGGCGCATGTAGCATATGTTCATACTTTATTTCTTCCTGTATTGGTCGTTCTTCGGCATAAATATGTTGCTCCTCAGCAAGTGTATTCATAAGTCCCTTGCCTTTATCTGTGTTGACCAATACACAAGAAACATTCTTATTGTCATAATCCCATGGGGCTTCCTTCCCCACATAACTGAAATCTGCAAGGGTCAAATCTCCCACTCTGTCCTGCCGAGCATACTTGCAGGCATAACAGTTTTCTCTGTAAATGATTCCTTTATGGTAGCCAATCTGATAAAAATCATTTCTGTCTACCCCTTTCCTGTAAAAGGGGATTCCGTTTTTTTTTAAGGAAAAGGTAAAAGTATAGGTATAGGAATCAGGATCTCGAAAAAACAGCTTGTCTGCTTTCTTCTTTTTCTTTGATTCAATTGCAAACACATGTTCTCTCAGATAAATCTGCGGAGCTACGCCATGGCAAATTAAATCAATGATATATAGCTTTTTTGTAGATATTCGTTTGATTTTGCATACAGCTTTTAATGCGGCGCACTGACAAGGAAGTCCTACAAATAGAACACCTTCTTCATTCTTCAATTTTTCAGAGATTTGCTTGAATACGTTCTTCGTGTCACTGTAAACATATTTTGAGTTTTGGAAATCCCCCAATACAGCCAAGTCTTTTGTGAGATAATGCTCTGCGGACAAATTATCTGTCATTCTGACTCCAGAGAACCAAATATTATGTTTAGCCGCCCATTTGTAAAGCTCCGCGGCAACTCCTCCAGATGCGCTCTTGGCTCTGATGCTGTTGTCTATTGACCAAGCAGCAAAACAGGATTCCGGTGTATTAAGCTCGGGTTCGGCATTTTGCGGACAAACCTCTTGGCACAGACCACATTTGATGCAGCATTCCTCATCAATAACGTTGACTTCTTCCCCACGCACCGTCTGTACACGCTTTACTGCATTTACTCCGCATACATTTAGGCAAGCATTGCATCCCGAACATCTATCCTTTTCACAAATATCTTTCACAAGCTCATCTCCAATAACTTCGCAGTATCTCGGTAGATTCCGTTCTCCATGCAGAAACAACGCGCGATACGTTGCTGTAATCAATCATGTGCTCAAAGAATTTCATATCAGGAAGCCTTTTTTGGCTTTCAAGATTCAGACGCTTGGCAACTGAATCAAATCTCGATCCGTGGTTGTCGTTGTAAAAGTAAAATGGTTTCTGAAAATAAATTGAAAACATCATGCCATGATACGATGCCGTAAAAATACATTGTGCATTCAGAATCAATGCCAAGAAATCCTCCACATGGGTAGGTTTGATGTTCTTACAATTCTTTTGTGGAATTCCATAATTAATAGTCCATAGTTCACAGCCTTTCAATTTTGCATAGTTCACTGCTTCATCATGAAGACGCCCGTCATCAGTTTCAAAGTAGGTCAACACATATTTAGTCGTATTGTATTCACCGAAGCAACTGCTTCGTTCTGCCAGTTCCTTCCACTGGCTTTCTTCCACCAACATGGTTGGGTCGCAGACAACCGTCGGCATATTACCCGTCAACTCACTAACCCATAAAGCGGCTTCCTGTTCTCTGACTGAAATTCTTGTAAACTCATTCAGCAAAGGAGCAATAAGTTTCTTTTCCTTCTCTGTCCATGGATTGCCAACCGACGTTGAAAACGCAAACTTCTTGTTTTTGTCTTTGACAAAATCCAAAAAATAAGTAGTATCTCCTTCTGTGATATCCAGCCCCCAAAGGATATCACTGCCGACAAGAAACGCATCATATTGCGCTTCTGCTTGCTGGATATTGCTTCTGTCAAATCTTCGGCTCAATTTCAGCAGTCTGTTCTCGTCACCCAGCATATTTTTATATTTCCGGGCTTTTGCTGGCTCAAGCAGAACGAACTTGGCAATCTTTTTGAACGTCAAATTTTCCGGCTTTTTTCTCGGGAGTTCCTTTCGTTGAATTGCAACACATAGATAATCCAAAACTTCGCAATCGATACCAAGTTTATTCAATGTCGAATATAAACCATATGTCTGCAAAAAGGAGCCAAAGTTCGTTGTATCGTGGAATGTAAGCAATGCGACTTTCATGTGTATCCCTGTTTTCTTCTATAGTCCCTGCTTTTTTAATGCTTCAGCATAATCCGCAAGTGAAATGCCTTCATATCTTTTACGAACCCAAGCGAAAAAACTCTCCATAGCGTTATACATCTCTTCAATTTCTTCTTCACTTTTAAAGTAAGGACTTCCTCCAGGCATCAATTCCGAAGAATGAATCATAAACTCAAGATACCCATTGTCTTCCTTCTCTACGTGCAGTACAGTTCTTTTCATGATTTCAAGAGACACGACTGCAGGTCTTAGTATACCATCAACACCAAAAACAAAATTTTTGATAAGTTGCTTGATACTTCTCCCATAGAATGTCCTGAATTTTGCACTCGTCAACGGCACTTCAATTATGTTTTCTGAAATTCTGTACGGTTTGTTGCAGGCAGCACGATAATCATTTCCGCCTTGAATCGTCATCCCTTCACAATTGCTCCATGAAATTCCCGGCGTGACAGAGCAATCTACAGAAAAGCCCAGTTGTCCCAAGACCTTGAACAGATTCATATTGGTTGCCCAACGTCCAGCACGATAGCTTACAGGCGAAACGTCTAACCTGTCCTCTATTTTCCGTTTCAGATAAAAGTGCTTTTTATAAACTATTTCTTCCGGATACTCCGTAATATAAGGTAGTCCATTGTATTTCTTCTCAAGCGCATATTCTGGCTGCGTATTCCAAGCATGTAAGTGCATACCCACTTCGCACTTTCTCTCGGATGTCTTCTTCCTAAGAAAAGTGCAAAAATCATCCGGTTCTGTCATTTCATTGTTAATCAAGTAAACCGGACAGAATCCATATTTTTCACAAAGGTTCTGAAATCTTGGAATATATCGATTGTTTTCAATTGTTATTTTTTCACCTGGCTTCCATGCCCAAAGATTATCTCCCTCGGTGTCAACCGTCACAATAAATTTCTTCATTCCGTTTACCTCGTATTCTCAGGCAATACACTGCGGTCACATGTAGAATTGTATCGTCTGGAATTTATTCAGTTGTGTTTCATAGTATGAGACAGGAAACCGGTTCCTGTAAAATACAGTCTTGGTTTTGCTAGAACCATCACAATAATTTTACAACAACACCCCCCCTACGGACTGTTGTTGGCGTATTCTCGGAATGAAAGAAAAGATTCAAACAAATGCAAAGCAACAACAAATATTACAACTGCTGTGTTTATCTGTTTGCCTTTTCTTAGCAATCACAGAGTAAGTTCATGAAAACATCTTCATATTTTCTTGCCATTTTTTCTGCAGAGAATCCGTCAACCAAAATTATTGACTGAGAAGATAGCCTTTTTCGTTCATTATCCGTCATGCTATATAGCAAAGTCATTTTCTCAATCAACGCCTTTGTGGCACCATCTTCTATCAGATACCCATTCTGATGAACAACATCTTTAATACCGCCCACGTCTGTGGAAACGATTGGCAGTCCTGCAGCCATCGCCTCTAGAATGGACATGGGCAATGCCTCTCTATGAGAAGTCTGCACATATACATCAGAAAACGCATAATAGTCCTCTGTATTTACAATATTACCGGTGAAAAGAACTTCATTTTGAATGGCAAGTTCTTTGCACATCATCTGAAGCATCTCATGATTCGGTCCATCACCCACCAGAATCAGTCTAGCATCATGATGAGTCTCATGAAATTTTCTAAATGCCTGAATCAGCATTTGCTGATTTTTGTTATCGTCTTGTCTTGCAACATTGATAAAAGTAAACTTATCATGTTTTTTTCGATAAAAACGGCTCTGGTCAACACCGTTATTCACAAACTCGCATGGAGTTTTCAGATTAAAATACTTATTTACCAATCGTTGGTTTTCCTCAGAAACCGCAACCAGTCTGCATCGGCCGAACTTCATTCTGAATTGCAGGACCTTCTCTATCAAATTGGAAAAAGATTTTTGTGGTGCAGTATGGATCGTCACGACAAGTGGTTTTCTCGCCTTGAGTGTCCAAAGTGCTGCATACAATGTGCCACCCATATGAGCATGAACAATATCGGGCTTTATTCTGTATATCTCCTGGAAAACAGTCTGAATTTTTTTTAGGGTCACCGTTCCAGCGCAATCCACATAATGAATGTCGATTTTCCTTTCTGCTTTCTGTTCCAGGCTTGTATTCTGTTTCCCGCAGTAGCATAAGACCGACATCTCAAACTTTGCTGGATCGATATGAGTACTCAGTTCATACACCATATTTTCTGCCCCACCCATCGCAAAGCAGGGAAGAATAATCAGCACTTTCTTCTTCATATTGTCGCTCTTTCTGATAATCTAGATTTAAGCAAATACGATTTTTTGCTCCAATCATATGCTTTCTTATCAGAATTTCTAAATTCTTCTTTCATCTTTTTCAAATTCCTTTCAAACTACTCCAAGATAGTACACTACCGACGGTAATGACACAGTTCTTGTCAATAGGAACAGTCGGCATAATCGTTGACCCCGCTCACGCAAAAGAAATCTCCCTCACATGCACTCCAAAAGCCCATTTTCATAACCCCTAATTGAACAATCATGCCATTATCGACAGCAGTCTGAAAGCGACCCTCCCTTGAACGGTCAGCATGGTCCACCACACAATCTTTTCAGATATTCAAGCCACTTCTTTTGAACAATTTCAGGCCTGAACTCCAAAGCTCTTGATTTCATTTTCGCACCAATCTGTTCTTTTTCGTGTGTCGGCATATTCACAAAATCCTGAATTGCTTTCATCAAAGCGTCTACATTTTTTACCGGAACCAACTGTCTAGCCAAGGATTCTCCGAACAACTCCTTTGGACCTCCGCAAGGGCAATCCGTTGAGATACAGGGAACACCAGCCGCCATCGCTTCCATAAGTGCATTTGGCATTCCCTCATAGTCCGATGAGAGTACAAACAAGTCTGCCGTTTCAAGCGCTTTTTCGACATGATCCGTCGCGCCCATGAGAAACACTTGGTCCTGAAGTCCCATTGAATGAATCTGTTCCTGCAAAGCCTCTCTCTGAGGACCTTCACCATAAATCTTGAGCGTTGCGTATAGGTGGTGCTTTACCACTTCCGCAAATGCAGAAATCAATATTGCATGATTTTTTTGTTCAGTTAATCTTCCGCAAGTTATGATTTCTCCTCGATTTGACTTGCGCTCAATGTGATAGAAGTCCTCTTTTACTGCATTATATATAATTTTTGACTTTTTCCGGAGCCTTCCAGGGAACCATACTTGGGCTTCCTTCGTCTGGAAAACACATCCATCTGCCATCGGGAGCAACACTTTCCCAACGAAAGCACCCAGCTTGCCGGCATACTCTTTGGTTGGGTCGTTTCGAACAGAGACCAATGTTTTTATAGGTAGCCCTCTCGTTGCAAAGATTGCCCGGAAGTTCGGTTCTTCCATAAAGGATATAAGGATGTCCGGCATTTCTTTCTTGCAGATTTTGCGTAGTTTTAAAATACGACTCAAATTCCGCGTCAAACGAGATTGCTTGATTTCCTGTCCTTCCAACGTGAGACGTCTTACAGTTTTTGCCAAGGGATACTCCCATGTATCCCGAAATGAAGTGACCAAAATGGTATCGTATCCAACGTCAGAAAAATACTTCGCAAGATTGACCATAACGCGCTCGGCGCCACCATCATGGATTGCATTTATGTAGAATAGTATTTTTCTCATGATTTAATTGCCTTTTCGCAAAATAGAAGCCATGAAGTATCTTATCAAATACCGACATGTTCCTTTTCTTCATCTGTATATCTTGTAATGCTGCAAAACCTGAAGATTTTTCCTTTAAAAACAATTCCAGCACTTCAAAATCTTCATCTTGCATCATATTGGGATGATAGCAGAATGTGCACACCTTGAAAGGAAGCTTTCTTACACGTCCCGATTGCTGAGGAATGAAATAGAATCCATCTCGAAAGTAAACATCGTTTGCGACAGTATCACTGACGATGCGAATATTTGATTCTGCGGCCAATGCCCTCAGGGTGTTTTCATCAAATGTATGGGATGGTGCAAAGAACACTCTGGGCGTTATAGTATGGCTCTTTAGAATTTCAACACCATACCGAATCATTGCTCGCTGGGTATCAAACGGAACCCCAGCGAATTCACTTCTTTTATTTACAGGATTGATTCCGCCTTCCTTTGTGGTATATGCATGGTAACAACCATGCATAGCAAGTTCCCAGCCTTTTACCTTCCAACCAGATGCCTTATCCCAAAAGAACTGATTTTTTTTGTACGTACCCACAAGACGGGGATCCCGATTGTCTGGGATAATACCCACAAGGGGCTTGATACCATATTTATCAAGCAGATTTTCCATTCTCTGCCACTTTTCAACATCCATGTAATCTGAGGCATCATCCAATCGTAATAGATATTGGTTCACGGTCTCCCCTTCTTATCCAGCTCCAGATAAAAAGCCTGCAATTCCATTGAGACTCGTTTCGAGTCGAATGGTTGAATCTTTAATTTGTTATCTTCTGAAATTGCTTTATGTCCCCGAATGATTGCCTTGTCGATATCCACAATCCAGATTTGTTTGTTATTCAACGGAAGGTATGAAATCAAATCTGTCAAGTCAACATCTCTTGTAATCACATCCGAAATCAGACAGGTCAACCCATTTGCTTGTGCTTCCACGACAGATACCGGCAGTCCTTCCCATAACGATGGGAAGACAAATACATCCATCGCCTGATAAAAATCCTCTGTATTGGTACGGCTGCCTGGCATTATAACGAACGCAGAAATACCAAGATCCTTACACTGCTTTTTTACTGGTTCGTATAATTCGCCATCACCAACCATCAGCAATCTGCTACTTGGATTATGCTTGTGGTATTCAGAAAACAGGTCGACCAGGAACTTATGGTTTTTAGGCTCTGTAAAACGTCCAATGTGTCCAATTATAAATTCCCCATCCCGGATACCAAGTTGCCTGCGCATCTCTTCCCGTTCGGCCTTATTGAAAGCAAAACGTTCCAAATCTACACCGTTGGGAATCATTCGATAATTGGACTGTCTTGTCGCTTTTTCACCAAACAACCATAAACCTGCTTTATCCGAACATGCAAAAAGATAATCCGCAATATGTCGAATCGGAAGTTGCATGACCTTCTTCACAAGTCCGGAAAAACCGCAACCATTCGAGGTGCTATGGCTATGTGAAATTGTCACAAGCCCATGTTTTTTTGCAATTTTCAGATAAATTGCTGCAGTGCTCCGAACATGACCGTGAATCACATGATATTCTGGGTGTGTTTCGAAGAACTCGTTCCACCACGCACAATAGGAAATGTGGTTTTTCCCTTTATACTTAGGACACACATAAATACGGCCACCCAACCGTTCCACTTGATCATATAAGCCCTTTCTTTCTTCCGGAGTTACAATGAAATCAAATTGTACTTTCGTCCGATCGATATTGTGATAAATATTCATCACAAAGGCTTGTGATCCACCGAAGTGAAGACTTGCTATATTATGTAATACTCTGATTGGCTCCATCATGCTGCTTCAGGACCTCCGTAATACGTTTCTGAATAATCACGCTGTTCGGCGGGTACGTTCCTTTGATGACTGCCCCC
>AUXO016729846.1_pt1 | contig 10199 bp, 5 predicted proteins | sample 768731 | NCBI WGS metagenome assembly AUXO01 (sample SAMN02715735, study PRJNA202380) | gut metagenome | biome: sheep rumen | host: Ovis aries | place: New Zealand: Palmerston North | reverse complement strand
TGAATTTACAACTAGTTTACAACTTTTAAAATTGCTGCGATACGAATTATAAAAATGAATATAAAGGACACTTATCCTTAAGTGGCCTTGACTACTATATAACGAACCCGTCCTTGGGTGTCAAAATCAGGAAAAGTAATTCTGTAGATTGACACTCTGGGGCGGGTTTGTTATTTATTTAATTATTATTGAAAGTGTTCGCGTATGTGAATATAATATAATAGATGTTTTGTATCATAATAGTGAGGATATAAATATGGATTATTTAACAACTGCAGAATGTGCAAAATTATGGAATATATCTCAGAGACGAGTAGCAATTTATTGTAAAGAAGGAAGAATAGATGGTGCTATTCTTATGGGGAAAATGTGGTTGATTCCAAAAGGTACAATAAAACCGAAAGATCCACGAAAAAAGAAAACTAGGGATGAGAATGATAATGGATGAAGATAAAAAAGTAAATAAAACATCTGATATAGAAACTAATATTGAGGGAATATCAAAGTCGATTCAGATATTGATGGAGGGGTGCCGTAATATTGCTAAGGCACATATCATTGAAAACGTTTCAAATGTGGTATCAGGAATATCGAAAATGATATCTACCATTGATGTATCCGCTTATATGAAATCATTTAAGGAATCGTTTTCAACATTTTTTAATGCGTTAGAAGAGGCAAGAAAAAATCCATATAGTTATTTTAATTTTATGGATTATGAAAAGAAATTAAACGATTTTCATTGGGCTTGGCCATATGGTATTACCCCAGAGGAAATGAAAGAACTTCTCGAAAATGCAACAGATGAGCAGGAGTTTGATAAGTTAATGATGTCCTTTTTTTCTAAAAAGCGCGTCAATCAAATGTGCAAATATGCTTTATCACACCTGCCTAGAAAACATAAAAAAATGTTTTCACAGATAATGGAAGCTTATAACCAAAGGCAGTATGCATTGATTAATAATGCAATATTTTCAATAATTGATAATCTTTTAAGTGTTGTTCTAAAAAATAAAGGAAAGACAACACGTAAAGGAATTTTACAGCCTATTATTAGGTATTATTCTAATAATTACGGATTAGCAGATGTCGGATTTATATTTCAACTTCAAATGCTTTCAAACAATATAAATCTTATATTTGATAACTATGATTTTGCAAAGAATAAAAAGATTGATACGCATAAGAAGGTAAGAAGACATTTAGCTGCTCATGGAGTGAATTATTCCAATCGGCGATGTGACTCAGTGATGCTTTTAAATACGCTAACTTCGCTTCTTGATAATATGAAATATATTGAGCCATTTAGTGAGAGTCTGGAATACAAGAATAAGGCTTTTTATATAAATGCTAAAAAGTATGTGATAACGAATCGTATTAAAAAACAAGTACATATTGAGCCAATGGAAAAGCAAGAGTAAATGTTTTGCTAATATAAGAATTATAGGAAGGTAGATTACAATGACTGATGCAGAAAAAAGAGAGGCAGCACGACAATTTTATAATAAATGGGCAGGACGCGGCAAAGAGGACGAAGATGATCGTTCATTCTGGATAGACTTTTTACAGAATGTCATGGGTGTAGATCATGTGACAGACCGTATTGAATTTCAAAAGAAAGTAGCCAATGATAAAGGTAGTCTTGCCAATAGGATTGATGCATATATACCGGAAACCCGTGTGCTTATTGAGCAGAAAAGCTTAGGTGTTGATTTGTCAAAGCCCCAGGCCGGGCATAATAATAAAACACCGTATGAGCAGGCTAAGGATTATGATAATGCTCTTCCGGTAAGTGAAAAGGCAAAATGGATTGTCGTTTCTAATTTTGCTGAAATATGGGTTTATGACATGGATACTCGTCTACCTGAGCCTACAAAGTTTTTGCTTAGCGAGATTCCGACAAAGTACAGTCTTTTCGAGTTTTTGATAAACAAGGAAGAACAAAAAATTAGCAAGGAAATGGAAGTATCTGTTAAGGCTGGAGAATTTGTCGGTCTTATTTATGATGCTCTTTTAAAACAGTATATTAATCCTGAAAGCGAAGAAAGCTTAAAGAGTCTTAATATGCTTTGCGTAAGGCTCGTGTTTTGTCTTTATGCAGAGGATGCGCACATTTTTGGGGATAATGGACATATGTTTCATGACTATATGGCGCAGTTTGAAACAAAAGATATGAGAAGAGCGCTGATAGATCTATTTAAGATTCTTGATACTCCAGAGAATGAGAGGGATCCTTATGATGATAGTGAACTGGCAAAATTCCCGTATGTAAACGGAGGACTCTTTGCTGATGAAAATATTGAGATTCCGAAGTTTACGGAGGAAATCCGTGACATATTACTCACAAAGGCCAGTGAGGGCTTTGATTGGTCAATGATTAGTCCGACAATTTTTGGCGCTGTATTTGAGTCCACTCTTAATCCGGAAACCAGGCGTTCCGGAGGAATGCATTATACTTCGATTGAAAATATTCATAAAGTTATTGATCCATTGTTTCTGGATGAGCTCACAAAGGAATTCGAAGAAATTGACAGTATTCAGGTTGTAAAAACAAAGAAACGAAAACTAAATGCTTTTCAGGATAAACTGGCAAGCCTTAAGTGGCTTGATCCCGCTTGCGGAAGCGGCAATTTCCTTACAGAAACATATATCAGCGTTCGTAGACTTGAAAACAGAGTAATTAGCTCTATCCTCAATTGTGAAAAAGGATCAATTGACGGACAGATTGCCATGGGCAATTCAATCGTTCCAATCAAAGTTGAGATAAGTCAGTTTTACGGAATAGAGATTAATGATTTTGCGGTGACGGTAGCAAAGACAGCTCTTTGGATTGCAGAATCACAGATGCTAAAAGAGACTGAAGATATATTGCTTATGCATCTAGATTTTCTTCCACTGAAGACTAATGCATATATCCATGAGGGGAATGCTCTTTGTGTGAATTGGGAGGAGATTGTTCCTAAAAATGAATTAGATTACATTATGGGAAATCCACCGTTTGTTGGTGCGAGGCTTATGAGTGAGCAACAAAAGAAAGATGTACTCAGAGTTTTTGGAGAAAAATGGAAGAATGTAGGCAATTTAGATTATGTATCGTGTTGGTATAAAACGATTTCAGATTACATATCTGATACAGCAATTCATGCTGCTCTGGTTTCAACAAATTCAGTCTCTCAAGGAGAGTCTGTAGCAAATCTTTGGAAACCGCTGTTTGAAGATGGTGTAATGATTGATTTTGCTTATAAGTCTTTTGTTTGGGATAGCGAAGCATCAGCAAAGGCGCATGTGCATTGCGTTATTATTGGTTTTAGTAAGGACAGAACCAATAAAATGCATTATATATATTCGGATGATTCAGAAGTAGCGGTATCTCACATTAATGCATATTTGATGGACGCTGATGATATATTTATCGAAAGCAGAAAAACGCCTATTAGTAACGTGCCAAATATTGGAATAGGTAATAAACCAATTGATGGTGGAGGCTATCTTTTTAAAAAGGAAGAAATGGAAGAATTTATTAAAAAGGAACCGAAATCAGAACCTTTCTTCAAAATGTGGTATGGATCAGATGAATTCATCAATCGAAGACCTCGTTATTGTCTGTGGTTAGGCGATTGCTTGCCAAATGAATTAAGACAAATGCCAGAATGTCTAAAAAGAGTTGAATACGTTCGCAATTTTAGATTACAGAGTAAAAGTGCTGGTACAAGGAAATTAGCTGATAAACCTACGAGATTTCATGTTGAAAACATGCCATCAAGTACGTATATTCTGATTCCTGAAGTTTCATCAGAACGACGTCGATATGTTCCTATGGGCTTTATGTCGCCTGACATATTAAGTAGCAATCTTGTTAAAATTGTTCCGAATGCCACCTTGTATCATTTTGGAATTCTTACATCAAATGTCCATATGGCATGGATGAGGACTGTAGCTGGACGATTAAAAAGCGATTATAGATACTCAAAAGATATTGTATATAATAATTTTCCGTGGCCTACGCCGACTGAGGAACAACGAAAGAAGATTGAACAGACCGCACAAGGAATATTAGATGCGCGAGCGCTGTATCCGCATAGCTCCCTTGCAGATTTGTATGATCCGCTTACAATGCCTATAGAATTACAAAAAGCTCATATCGCAAATGATAAAGCTGTAATGCAGGCATATGGTTTTTCGGTTAAGGATACATCAGAAGCGGATTGTGTTGCAGCTCTTATGAAAATGTATCAGGAACTTACGAAGGAGGAAAAATAGATGAGCGATTTGATAATTGCAAACAAAGAATACAAAGACTTTCTTCAAAGAATCGGTAGTAGATTCAAACAAAGTCAGATAAAGGCGGCGACAAAAGTAAATGAAGAAATGCTTGAGTTTTATTTCTGGCTGGGCGGAGAAATTCACAGTTTAAAAGAAAAAGGAACTGAAGGGAATTCTCTATATCAAAGATTAAGTAATGACCTTGTTTCGGAATTTCCGGGTGTGAAATCATTTTCGGTAACAAATTTAAAATACATGCAGTATTTTTTCGAATTATATTTTAGTCCACAGCTTGTGGACTCTGAGTCAAAATCAAGTCCACAACTTGTGGACTACCGTAAAATGGGGATTTTTAGTATTCCTTGGGGACATAACAGAACAATAATTGATAAGTGTAAGGGTGACAAGAATAGAGCTTTATTTTATGTTACGAAAACACTGGAGAATAATTGGTCAAGAGCGGTATTGCTAAATTTTCTTGATACAGATTTGTATGAGCGACAGGGAAAAGCAATAACAAATTTCTCTCAGACATTGCCGGCAGTAGAAAGTGATCTCGCTCAGGCAATCACAAGAGACCCATATAATTTCGATTTCTTAACAATAAGAGAAAAATACGATGAAAAAGAGCTAAAAGACGCTCTGATGGATAATATCGAAAAATTCTTATTGGAACTCGGTAATGGGTTTGCTTTTGTGGGGCGTGAAGTGCGTCTGGAAATTGGTGAAACCGAGAATTTTATTGATATGCTCTTCTACAACCTAAAACTGCATTGTTATGTAGTCGTAGAAGTAAAGATTGAGGAATTTAATTCTAAAGATATGGGGCAGCTGGGCACATATATGGTAGCTGTAAATCATCAATTGAAATCAGACATTGATGCGCCGACTCTTGGTTTGATAGTTTGCAAATCAAAAGATAACGTAAAGGCACAATACGCGCTTGAGGCAAGCAGTCAACCAATGGGGATATCAGAGTATAGTATAAATAATTTCTTGCCAGAAGACTTTAAGAGTTCTTTGCCTACAATTGAAGAGATTGAAGCTAAATTAGGAAATGAATAGTAAATGAGTAGGGGAAAAATAATGATAGAGACTGTATTAACAGAATTGGCAAAAGCAGGTGGAACTGAGCTTTTTTTATCATCGAGTGAAAAATTATTAAAGAAGGTCAAGACATCAAAAGATATAAAAAGGTTATTTATAAATACGGGCGAATTCTTTGTAGATTATGAGAATAATGCTGACCAATTATTTGATGATATGGCTAACGTACTTTCAAAAGAAAACATGACAAAGCTGGCTCATGAATTGAAGGATGAACCAGGATATAAATTAAAGGACAGGCTTCTTAATTCGTTAATGGACATCATGAAAGAATATGAGATTCCACACGAAATTGCGAAGTCGTATGCGACCGCAATTCTATTTGCAATTATAGGGCAACTTCCTGAGGTTGCACCAGATAAATATGATCGCGCATATCAAGCTGAGTGGAAGGCAGAACAGGAAGAAAGTTTTAAGCAATTAGCAGAGAAAATTGAGAGAGTGCGGAATGAACTTCAGATATACCAAAGCAGACAGCTGGAGATTTTGTCAGCTGATGCAATTGATTTGGATATCAGACGTCAAACTACTTCTCCTAAGATTGGGTTCGATTTTTTCTATGTGGATGACGATACATTTAAGGAAGCACTTGAAAGTAAGAAAAATGATGAAGTTGTAGCGATAAAAGCACGATGCAAAGAAGAAGCTATCTATTGCACAATAAATGAACTATGGATGCAAGGAGAAAACCGACCAATATTCATAGTGAAGAATGAAGAAGACTGGAAGAGTTTACTTCAGATAAAGGATGCTGGGAATATTTATATACCATGGTTTTATTCAGATCAAATTGTTGCGATTCCTAATAATACTAATATATTTGTTTTTACTGAGCGTGTTCCATCTTTTATTAAAGGGGAGATTACTTTACGTCCTCGTACATATTCTACAATTTCAGAATCTTTACAGAGAGCCGGGATGGATATAAATGAAGCTAATAAGTTAGTATCAGAGACACATGGCCTATTTATACCGTTAAAGAAGAAAATATTTAATGGAGCATATTTAAAAGAACCAAGGTGGCTAAATGGATTAAATCGCAATATAAAGGAGACTGCATTATTGATAGGCCAATGGACAGATTGTGATGGAGATAAGGCGGTTATAGAATCCTTAAGTGGTGTTAAGTATCAAGATTTTATTTCAGAAATAAAGGAATATGCTAAGGACGAAGATCCTTTTATTCATATTGTAGATATTAATTCAACAAAGGAATATTATCTGGCAAGTGCAGAAAATGCATGGGATTATATTGAGGTTGATAATGACAGCGAAATCTGGAAGAAATTTAAGGATGTTCTACTTGAAGTTGTAAATGAGGCGGAAAATCTATTCACATATTCATCTCAAGAAAAGCTTGTCGCACAGTTTAAAGGAGAAAAGCTTTTTTGGTCTGCAGTAATAAGAAAAGGGATGTTACGTAGTCTTATTATGAAGGCTTACTATAAAAAAGATAATAATTGCCAAGTTCAGTTAGATGCGCTAGTAAATAAAATTTTGGGATACATCCAAACATCAGAACAGTGGCATTATATTTCAAACTTTTTTGTTGATTTGTGTGAAGTATCACCAGAAAGTGTGCTTAAAAAATTAGAGGAAGATCAAAAAAAATCTACGGGATTAATGGAACTTTTTGAAAATCAATCCTCTGATTTCTTATTTGGTAGAAATGATTATATTGAGATATTGTGGGGTGTTGAGGAGTTTCTTGTACAGAGAGAATATGCATCTCGTGCATATGAATGGCTTTTATATCTGGATAATTTATCATTTGAATACAAATCAAATTCTCCGAAGGATATTTTTAAAAAATTGCTATGTACGTGGCATAATTTTTCTGCGTTTAGCAAAAGCAATGAAAAAATAGAAATTGCGGAAAAGGCATTAGTGAAAGATAAAAATGCATGGGGACATATTTTTGGGGCACTTCCAACAGGGCATGGAAGCATTTTTGGCGATTTATATGCACCAAAATATAGAAATCATGTGGAAAAAGGCACAGTTACTAGAAAAGAAATGGTCGATACCAATTTGGGATATATAGATCTTCTTTTAAAAGCAACTGATTTTAGGCCGAAAAGATGGAATGATCTGCTAAGTATATATGATGAGGTTGACCCAGATATTCGTAAGAAGATTAAGGAAAAATTATTATTTGAGATTGAACAGATGGATGATGATGAAAGGTTGACAATCAAGAATAATATCAGAAGATTAGTTTATAAACATCGATATTTTGCGTCAGCTGAATGGGCTATGGATGAAAACCTGATTGGGGAGATGCTTGATATACTAGATTCAATAAACTTTTCCCAGCAAGAATATGAATTTGAATATCTATTTAGACCTTCATACGACGGTATAATTCTGGACCCTGTTCCATATGATGTGGATGACAAAAGAGATATAAACGAAAGTAAAACAAAAGATCTCCTCGCTCAAAAAATAAATGAATTTAAACAAAACAATTATAGCTTGGAATTATTATCAAGGTTGTGTGCTCAGGAGGAGTCTTCCTATCTAGGTCGAGTGTTATCAGATTATTGGGCTGAAAATAATTTTGATAGAAATGTATTTGTCTCACTATATAAGAGCCAGAGTAGACATGAAATGGCAATAGAATATATTGAGGGTTTGGCTCGACAAGGTGTTGATGTATACAATAATGTAAATGATTTAAGTGAATGTATAGAGTTAGATGATGATTTTAAAATTATACTATATAGAATCGAGGCTTTATATACGGACAAGATACCATTAGTTGATAATGCATCAGTAGAAATAAAACGTTCATTTTGGAAAGATTTTCGATGGAGTTCACCTAATAATATGGAATGGGCAGTGGCAGAATGTCAACAGTATGGAACTGTAAATTCGTACTTGGATTTATTGTATAGATTTCATGAAAATAGAAATCTTACGCCAGGGCAATTGCTAGAAAAAATGCAGCGGATTGATGTGATGGAAAGAGGAAATGTTAATTCGTTGACAGATCATTTCTTAAAAGAATTACTGAGACCATTACAAGAGCAATACCTTGCAGAACAAGAAAAATGCACAAAGATAGCGCATATTGAAATTTCATTCTTCTATCTTTTGGAGTGGGAGGATATGAAATGTTTTCAGAAGGAAATTAAGCATGATCCTGAAATGTATGCTGAAATGGTCTCAATAATATTTAGGCATGAGGGTGATGATTCCGAAGAAAGAAAGACAGAAGAGTTTCGTAATTATGCTCGGGTAATAAGGAAGTTATTTGATATGGCAAAGTTTTGTCCATGCGAAGATAATGGCACTGTTAGTTATGATGAAATTAAAGTGTGGGTAGATAAACTTATACATATACTTGATTCGAACCATCAAAAAGAAATGTTTGGATATGTTTTAGGAAGGTTGTTTGCTTATGCACCTAAAGAAATAAATGGACACTATCCATGTGAATCAGTATGCCGGATTATAGAGGAATATGGGGATGAATCATTACTGAGTGAATATAGTTGTGAATTGTTCAATAAACGAGGTATATTCAGCCCTTCAGCTGGTAAAGCAGAGAAAAATCTTGCAGAAGGTTACAAAGAAAATGCTGAGTTTTTAAGTATTAAGTACCCTAAGACAGCGGATGTTTTTTTTAAAATGGCACAAAGATATGTGTATGATTCTGATTTAGAAAGAAGACGTGCAGAAAATGGCTATTTTTAGAGCGCTGGATTTATAAGTATATGACTTTTGGTCCAATGGACCAGAAGTCATTTTTCTCTTTAGAGGAACTTGTAGTTATCTGACCACAAGTGCATGCGACGACTTTTTTAGAGTGACTTTTACTCCACTGGAGTAAAAGTGCAGATGGATACGCAGTACGAATTTGCTTCCTGACGAAGTCGGAGCGGGCGACATAGGAGCACGGATTTTTGCATAAAGGGATATGTACCTTTATGCGTATCCTGCTACTGTAAATTTAAGTGAAGTATCGGATTATCCGCACAATGTTGGAAATTCGCAGTTTTTCTACAGAATGCAGTATTTATGGGGCTTGCAAGCTACGAAACTTCGTTTCGGAATATCCGTGAATGGGTAGTTTGAGATCATTATGAAATGAAGTGGTTCAACGAGTGGTCGTTAAGTGGTGGTCAAGGTCGTTGAACTTCTGCGAAAGGCTGATTTTACAAGGGATTAGAGCAGTGCGAAGCTTCGAAATTTATCAGTAATTAGACAGGGTGTTTGTCCTTGAAAAAGATAAGTTATTATACAATACAGTCACTATTCTTTGGACTATTATACTTGCTTTTGGTAGGTGCACCATCTATCATATGGAGCTTTCTGCCAGTGTTTGTTAGAAAACGTGATACGGAGTAAATATCATATTTTTCAGCTTATCCGGAACGATGGGCGAATTCATTGGGGGAATGGGTTACAAAAGAACCACCGATAGGTGAGCCAGTATAGAATAATTGATTATAGTAATCTATAGCCACTTGTGGTCACAGTGACAACAAGTGATTTTTTTATGTAATACTGAAGTCTGAAGACAGGAGAAATCCTGTCTTATTTTTTTGCACAGAAATTTCTGCAGATTCAGATCATATGTGTTCCATATGTATTTTGAACAGGTGGAAATAAGAATTTTTTAGTAATCGGTTTTGACTCGTTCCAAATAGTAGATGAAGGGACAAAGAAAAATTCTTCTCGGTTTAGTAATGGGTGATTTTTCAACCCAAATGTATGTTGAGAGAAAAATTTGAGAAATTTTGCTCTCGATTTAGTAATGGGCGGAAAACCACCCCAAATGTATTACGAGAGAAAAAACAGGAGGTTTATTTCATGAATGTAGA
>AUXO015691203.1_pt1 | contig 10199 bp, 12 predicted proteins | sample 768731 | NCBI WGS metagenome assembly AUXO01 (sample SAMN02715735, study PRJNA202380) | gut metagenome | biome: sheep rumen | host: Ovis aries | place: New Zealand: Palmerston North | reverse complement strand
GTGATAGAATAGAAGAAAGATAGATCTCTCTCATCTTCCCCCAAACAAGCGTTCGGTTGCGTGCAATTCGTTTCAGATCCGGACAGGCTGGCCATGGTGGGTGATTTATTGGATAGTAAATGTGAATGTATGTTTATGTTGATTTTGATCTGTAAAAAGAATATCCTTAAATAAAGGAGGTGCTAATGTATGGCAAAAAAGCAAATTGGTGTTAAACGTGAATTTAGGCATGAGTATGAATTATTGCAGGCCAGGATGCAGGGCGTTCAACCTGATATCAAGCGTGACTATTACAAACAATTTTATAAGTCAATTGCGAAGGCTGCAGATCAGAGATTAGTTAACCTTGAGAGATTATCACAAAAGAAGGGCTATTCTGAGGTTAAAGAGTGGGCCTATGCTAATGCTATGCGTGATATCAGAGGCAGCTTCGGAGAAGGTGCAAAACGTTTTAACAGGGTTCAGCCTAACAATCTTAATTCTATCTATAAAAACATAAACAAGGTTTTAAACTTCTTAGAAGCTCCGACTTCATCAAAACAGGGTATTGATGAAATATATCAGAAAAGGGCCGGCACGATCAAAACAAAATACGGCGTTGATATGACCTGGAGTAAAACCGCAACTGTTTTTGATACTTTATTATGGAAGAAAGTTGGTCAGAAATATGGATCAGCAACCGCATTAAAATCGTTCGGAATAATACAGGCTAATAAAAATAAGATCATGCGCGCCTTAAAAGAAAATAAGCCAATATCTATTATCATACCAGATGAAGTAGATCCTGAAACAGGACAATCAAAAAAAGATATCAATGTTGAAAGAACTATAAACAAATTTTTAAGATATTATAAAAAAGATGTAAAAACATTATTGAGTGGGAAATCATGAACGCAAAAGAATTATATCTGATCCGGCAGGATTATATCAGTAGAAACATACCTTATCAGTTCTTGCATCATGACGATTTTAATTTTGATATACTTGATAACATTATGTATGTTAAAAGGCCAGGGCGCGGAACTAATAAAACTTATAATGATTGTGTGATAATGTTTGATACTGAAACATCACGCAAAAAACTTAAGAAATCAAAACAGAGTTCAAAGCTGCCTTCAAAGCGTATTGCAAGAGAAAATCATGTTGTTGCCTGGACAATATCAATTAGGGCTTTTCACTTAAATATTGTTACGCTTTGGGGGCATAAGCCTTCTACACTTATCGAAACAATTAAAAAGATACATGATTCCATGAAGGGTGAAATCACTGTTTTTTATGCTCACAATATGCCCTATGATCATTGGTTTGTGCGCAGGTTTATGTATAAAGAATGGGGTACGCCTGAGAATCAGTTAAATGTCAAACCACATTATCCCTTATATCTTGAATTTGCATCAGGTATTCAGATCCGCGATTCTTTAATACTGGCACAACGTGGTCTTGAAAGATGGGCAGATGATCTTGATGTTGAACACAAAAAAGCTGTTGGCTCATGGGATTATACAAAATTTCGCAGTCAGAAACAGAAATATACAAAAGAAGAACTTCATTATATTGAATATGATACGCTTGCAGGTGTTGAATGTATTGATAAAACAATGGAACTTGTCAACAAAAGAGTTTATTCATTGCCTTTCACATCTACCGGTATAATAAGAGATCTTTTGTTTCAGATTGCAAAAGCACATAATGCTAAAGATCTGTTTTCAAGGATTGTGCCAAACTATGACCAATATGTAAAACTCACAAAGGTTTTTCATGGTGGTTATGTTCACGCTAACAGATTTTATATTGGTACTCTGATAGATATATTAGTGCAATGCTATGATTTTACATCTTCATACCCTTTTGTATGCTTGCCTACAAATATCCTATGGAAAAATTTCATGATGTGGGTGAGTGCACACCGGATGAAATACTTAAATCAGCAGATACATCTGCATTTATGTTTAAGTTAATAGGAATCGGCGTTGATCTGAAGGATCCTGAACATGTAATGCCTTCATTACAGTTTTCAAAATGTGTTGAAGGTACTGTTATTAATCCCAGAATGGACAATGGGCGTATAATCAGCTGTGAATATTTTGAACTTTATACAAATGAAATTGATCTTGAAGTATTGATGAAACATTATAAGGCACAGAAATTTTTGTGCGTTGAAGTTGAAGCTGCATCAAAAGATTATCTACCGCGATGGTTTACAGATTTCATTTTTGGCCTGTTTGTTGATAAATGTAAATTGACAGTTGAAGCGGAAAAGGATCCTTCTGTTGAAGTATTAAGAACACTTAAAAAATATCAGATTAATGGTTGCTATGGCATGTGTGTACAAAAATCTATTAAGGATGATATACAGGAAGATTATGCATCAACTGATATATTAGAAGCATATACCTTAAAGCTACCGAAAAAAGAAAATGGTGATGTTGATGAAGAAAAACTTGAAGAACAGAGAAAAAAAGAATATGAGAAATACTTAAAAAAGAAAACATCAATATTATCTTATGCCTGGGGTGTCTGGGTTACAAGTTATGCCTTCAGGAACGTTCACAGGCTTAATGAATGTTTGAAAGATCCTGGAGATGCAGATTTTTATGATGAAGGGTTTTCACTTCTATTATATAACGATACTGATTCCGCATATGCTCATGGATGGGATGAAGAGAAGATAAAAGCATATAATGATAACTGTTTGAAGCTGCTCAGGGCTAACGGATATGACAGTGTAGTAATTGAAGGCCATACTTTTACATTAGGGATTGCAGAACATAAGCCATTAAAGGATGATTACACTGAATTTAAGACAATGGGTGCAAAACGATATGCCGGAAGATGTAAAAAAGATAATAAGATACATATTACAGTCGCCGGAGTTCCAAAAGAAAAGGGTGCTGAAACTCTAAAAGATGATCTTAACAATTTTCACGTTGATTGGAATTTTAAAGGATCTGAAACAGGAAAAAAACAGCACGTATATTTTTCATCTGATATTTACATTGATGAAGATGGAAATGAAACTGCAGATTCAATCGACCTGTTACCAGGCGATTATCTTTTATCAGCAACAGAGAAATTTGACTTAGAATCATTATTTGCTGAAGAGATGGAGATGTATTATGTCGAATAAGAAAAAAGAGATAACGCAAGTAAAACCCAAAAACTACTTAAGTATAGTGCAGGTTATCAAGGAGATGTATTATGTCGAATAAGAAAAAAGAGATAACGCAAGTAAAACCCAAAAACTACTTAAGTATAGTGCAGGTTATCAAGGAAAACTTTCCTTATATTAAAGAAGATTTTTATAAATATGAAAATCTTAATGATGGATATTATCATATTTTGAATGATTTTATTAAATATCCGCTTGCCTGGTGCTATATGGTTTGGAGTAAAAGAGGCCCAGGCAAAACCTATTCTGCATTATGGCTTTTTTATTATACTAAAACACCTTTTATTTATATGAAGCGAACTGATAAAGATGTGCATCTGATTCTGTCAGATCAGAAAGATATAAATTTTGATCCCAGTCCTTATGCACCACTTAAAAGAGATAAAAATACACGGGTTGTAGGCGTTGAAATTGATGCAGGTATTGGCGCTTTTTATATTGCAGATAATGAAGGACAGCCAACAGAGCAGCTATTGTGCTATGTTCTTTCATTTAATAAGGTTCAGAAATATAAGGGCTTTGATTTTTCATCTGCAGAGGCGATTGTTTTTGATGAATTTATACCACAAAAGGGCGAGCGATGTTTAAGATCTGAAGGTGAAAACCTACTTGATTTATATATGACTGTCAGAAGAGACCGGGCAAAACGTGGCCGGAAATCTCTTAAACTTATCATGTTTGCAAATGCAGAAGAAATTGCTGTGCCTGTAACAAGAGAACTCGAAACGCTTGATCAGATGGCATACTTAAACAGCTGCAGCAAAACACATTATTATATAGAAGAAAGAAGGATCATGTTGCATCACATAACCAATGATGAAGTACCAATAAAAGATTCAGAAATGGATGATATTTATATTGGTATGAAGGGCACAGCATGGTTTGATAAGGCGTTTAATGGATTATTTACTCACAATGATTTCTCAAATGTTCAAAAGAAATCACTTAAACGGAGTAAACCAGTGCTAGAAATTCATCATAGGACTAGCACATATTACATCTATTTAAATGAAGATAAGGGTTTTTATTATATGTCAACTAATCCTGCAAAGTGCAGACAGTTCTTTGACCTTAACAGGGAGAACGAACAAAAGCGATTCTTCTATGAATGGTACCTGGATCTAAGGCAGGCTTGTATTGAAGAACGCTTTAAATTTGAAAGATATTCAATGTATGACCTGATAATAAATTATAAAAGATATTTTGATGTGAATTGACAAGAGAATATCCTTATAATAGAATATCCATAGGAGGTCAAAGGAATATGATTAAAGGTCTATATTTTAAACTTAATCTTGAAAATGAGCGTGATAAGCGCATTTATGAATTTTTTAAAAAGTATAATGGATCAGGTGAAAAAATAAATATGCTATCAAATTTATTAAGCGTCTGGCTTGGTATTCAAAGGCAGGTGGATAATCATGAACATTCATGATCTAATATTTGCTAGTATAGTAATGTTTGCAGTTTTGTTTATTTATTGGGCTTTTACAAAGTAGGAGGATGAAATGTTTAAATATATATGGATGGCAATGTTACTTGTTATATTGGTGATGTGGTTTGTGTATTCTATCACTGATATCATGGCGACTTTGTATAACAGATTCAAAAAGCATATTGTTTTTGATCTTGAACCGCTCACAGTACTTTTCTGTATTGCAGCACCAGTTGCATTATTTATATCATCATTTTTATATTGGTTGTTTATGTAGGTTGGGCTACATATTCACATAGAAAATAATCGACTTAATTATCACACAGATTCAAAGCAAAGGAGAACATAACAATGGTAAAGAGTTACAATTTCAGCAAAAAAGATGAGATCAATTCAGTTTCAGCAACACCACTTCAGAAGGTTAAGGGCCAGATTCTTAATGTAAGGGGTTGTGCTATCACTAAGAGAATGGATGAGGAAACAGGAGAAGAAAGAGAAGTTGGTTTACTTGCAGCAGATGAAGGCACATTCACTTCAATTTCTGCAACAGCGATAAAGGGCCTGGATCTTATTATTGACTATATGACAGATGAAGAACTTCCTTCATGTCAGATCAAGGTTATTTCCTCAAAGTCAAATGCGGGTCGCGAGTTCATTACACTTGAACTTGTATAAAAAATTACATATTATAATAGTAGAAACAAGGTTTCCCAACAAGCTGATGTTTCTACTGATCAAGGGCAGCCACATCCCCCGGAATGGCTGTCCTTTTTAAAATTATAGGAGGTAAAACAATGTTAGATGTTCAGACACTTACACAACTTATAGGATCTTTAGGATTTCCAATTACCTGTTGTATTTATCTGGTATATTCCAATAATAAGGCAGCAGAAAAGCATGCAAACGAAGTTGATAAACTTCGTGAAACTGTTGAAAACAATACAAAGGCTATGTTGAAGCTGTGCGCTAAACTTGGGGTTGATATGGATGATTAAACAGGGCATTGATATTTCAAGATGGAATGTTGTAACTGATTTTAAAAAGGTTAAGGATTCAGGAATTGATTTTGTTATAATCCGCATTGGTGGTTCTAATGGTGGTTACTATAAAGATCCTAAATTTGAGATCCATTACCAGGCAGCAAAAAAGGCAGGTTTAAAAGTTGGCTGCTATTATGATACCGGAAAAGAATTTATTGATTCAGCTGCAGGCCATCAGGCAGCAATGCACATATTAAAACTTTTAAAAGATCATGAGTTTGAATACCCTGTTTATATGGATATTGAAACAGCTGCAACAGTCTATAGAAAAGGTATAACAGATGCTGCTGTGATTTTTGGTTCAACACTTGAAAAGTTTAAATACTTTACAGGTATTTATGCATCTGATATATCAGGCTTTAAAGACAGATTGGAACTTGAAAGAGTAAAACGCTTTTCATTGTGGGTTGCCAGGTATGGAAACAAGCCAGAATATGTAAAAGATTTTTCAATATGGCAAAAATCAAACAAAGGAAAAGTTAATGGTATAACCGGTTATGTTGATCTTGATGAATGCACTGTTAATTTTCCTTCTATTATAAAGAAGGCAAAATTAAATAATCTTGGAGGATAATTATGTCATTTACTATAAGACTTGGTACAATTTCTAAAAGAAGAAATTCAACAAAACAGCCGACAGATGCACAGCTTGCTGATGTGCGCACTGTTGACTTAAAAGATACAACAAGCTATGATGCACCAACTTTTCTTTTGACTGGAAATGATCTTGCCGATAACTATTTGAAGTGGGGCAATCGTTATTATTTTATTAATGATGTGAGGTCAGTTCGTCACAATCTGATGGAGGTTGAATGTATACTTGATGTACTTGCAACCTATAAAACAGAAATACTTTCCAGTACACAGTTTGTATCATATTCTGCTTCACATGCAGGTAATGCTAACTGGCTTGCAGATACCAGAATACCAGTAATTAAAAAATCAGAGGTTGATTCTGAATATACTGATATTGATACGTTATTTAATTCTACAGGCTTTTATGTATTGACAGTTGTAGGAGTGAATGGCTGTGAAACTTTTTCAGTAACTGCATCTGATCTTTCACAATTAATTGCTAATGTTGGATCATGGCGCAATGACCTGCAGGATGCTATATATAATGCCATGCCACAGCCTCCCACTGGCAGTACTACAACTCAAGGTGCAATAGATGCTCTGGCGGGATTTATGAAAGCATTAGAATACGCAAGCGTGCAGACTGATTTTCTAGGAAATGCTTATGCAAACGCACCGGCATGTATCAGATCATGTATTTGGGTACCATTTTTATCAGCAGCGTTTGAGCAGGGAAGTGCTAAACATATATGTTTAGGAGAATTTGACACTGGTGTAAGTGCTAAAACTGTTAAAACCAGACCTGCAACTGGTTTCAAGTCTTTAAATATTCCATGGTTTCATACTGACTGGCGAAGATCATATTGTGAGGAAGTTTATTTATATCTACCATTAGTTGGTATGGTTCAGCTGTCAGTTGATGATATAACCAGCGCATCATCTATTATAGTGCATTACTCAGCGACATGCAGTGATGGCTGCGTATGCTATATGATTGAATGTGATGGAGAAATTATAGGCACGTATGGCGGTAATGTTTCAGCTAATCAGCCTATTGGAATAAATCAACAGGCATCAGTGGGAGAAATAGCAAACGCATTTATAGCTGGCGCTGATAAAGTAATATCTACCGGGGTAAATCAGTCAATATCACCTTTATCAGCAGGTGCTGCAGCTGGTGGTGGTTTATTTCAGACTGTAGCAACTGGATACGAGATTGCCAATGTTCAAGCGTCAACACATGTATCATGTACCGGAGGAATTGGCGGAGGAGCAGGAAGCGGATTATTATTATCAGTTTTTTGTTATGTAGTAAACCATGAAACCATTATAGAACCAGCAGCAATGGCTGCAACAATGGGTAGGCCGGTAATGAAGCCTATGAGCCTTTCAGGGCTGACTGGATATTGTCAATGCGCAAATGCACATGTTGCAGCACCGGCCCAGGCAAGTGAACTTGATGCACTTGATAGCTATCTTAACAGTGGCTTTTATATTGAATAATTGACGACTTAAAACATTTGTTCTATATTAATATAGAAGGAAGTGTTAGCAAATTGACGCACAGGATGTTCCTGTTATTTGCGCTTGGATTGTCACCGATAAAGCACTTCCTTCTAATAAATTAAGGAGGTTGGGAAACTATGGATTTTACATTTAGTGAATCAGTGAAACTTGCAGCAAAAGGATATAAGCCGGGAGATATTGCAGAACTTAAACTGCTTGATGAAAACAAGTTTTCTAAGGAAGATATCTTATCACTTATTTCTAATGGTTATACAAAATCAGAAATCAAAAAGTTAGTTGAAACATTTTCAACCGGTTCTGATGAAAAGCTGGATGAAAAGAATGATGATTCTGATAATAAGGATGATCATAAAAAGGAACCTGAAAAAAAACCAGATCAGGATGATCCTGGATCTGATGATTCAGATGATAAGGATGATAAGATTGATTATAAAGAACTTTATGAAAAAGAAAAAAAGCTAAGGGAAGAACTGCAGCATAAAAATGCAGCTGCAGGATCATCTGATAATACAGATAAAAGAAGCCCTGAGCAGATTGCAATTGATATTGCAGAAATGATTATTTAAAAGGAGGAAAACAACATGCCCAGAACTTTAACACCGCGCGATGCACACGCACTTGTTAATCTGATCATGGCCGAACTTACAGGCCAGGATGCAAACCTTACACAGGTTACAACAGATAATTTTATTTCTGTTGGTGAAACCATCATGAGTTACCCTCATGAAAATGTCTACAATGCTATTTCAATGGTACTTTTAAGAACGCTTATTGCAGCAAGGCCAGTTGATGAAGATCTTCTTATTATGAATGCTGTTGATTCAGGCGTTTATGCCAACAGACTCAGAAAGATTTCTTATCTTTCAAAGTGGGCAAAAGCTGCAGGTGCATTTAATACACAGCTTTATACAAACCTTGCTGCTGGTTTTACAGCTGGTGAAAATAAGGATTCAAACGGCGTACCGCAGTCAACAAAATCACAGTGGGAGCAGTGCCCTGTTGTACCTATTGAACTTAATTTTGGCGGTCAGTCAGTTTGGGATCATGGTATTACATGGTATAAGTACGCAGCAAAGAACGCCTTTACAGATGAAGCATCATTTAACAGATTCTGGGAAGGTGCACTGGTTGAAAATGCAAATGATATCAAGCGTGAAAAATCAGCGTACAGGCGTGCTATTCTTTTGAACTTCATTGCAGGCCTTTATGATCTGCAGGCATCCGGTACAACTGTAATCAATCTTACTGCTGCATTTAATGCTAAGTATCAGACAAGTTATACAACCCAGGATCTTAAAACAACTCATGAAAAAGAGTTCCTGCAGTTCTTTGTATCAACATTTAAGACTGTTTCAAAGTATCTTGAAAAGTCATCTGTTAACTATCATGTTAATATTTCAAAGACTGTGGATGGAGATACTTATAATCTGCTCAGACACACGCCAAAGTCAAGACAGCGCGTTATCCTCTATGAGCCCATGTTTATAGATGCAAAGGCAAATGTGCTTCCTGAGATCTTCAACCCTGAAATGCTTGATCTTAAGACTCAGTATGAAGGAATGTTATGGTGGCAGAATGAAAATGATCCGGAGGCTATCTCTGTCGTTCCTTCAGTTCCTAACTTTACAACAGGAGTTCAGGAAACAGGAACTGCAGTTGCACTTGAACATGTTGTTGGCCTTATATATGATGAAGATGCACTTCTTTCAGATTTCCAGCTTGATGATGTTGATACAACACCACTTGAAAGCCGTAAAAAGTTCAGAAATACCTGGTATACTATGAGCAGAAATGGCATCAACGATTTCACAGAAAAGGCTGTACTGTTTATAATGAAGGATTGATCATCCTCATCTTTCCTTTTAGCAATAGGGGTATGTAACATAATTACATGCCCCTAAACTTTAGGAGGTAATTTATGGCCTACTTGCCTTTAAACTATGACAAAATAAATCTGATGGAAGGAATGACAAAACCATCAGAAATAAAATACAGGTCGGCTTCTTTTGATTATTGGGTCAGGTCATTATTTGAACGCTTAACAAGCAATCTCATTTTTGGACTGCCGGATTTTTGGCGTGGAGATATTGAAAACTTTTGGTATTATGCACTTGTTAGATTTGGCTTTTTATCTGTTCAGGATCTAACGCCTTTTGGTGGAAAAGCTAAAGAGATAGGCATGTGCTTTTCACCTGTAAATCTTTCAGGTATAAATTTTTATTATCAGCGTACGCTTGCGATCCTGGCAAACCCTACACTTGATAAATCCTATGAACTTGAAATAGGAAAAGATTGTGCCCTTGTATGTATGACACCTGATAAAATGGGCTGTTGGGATATTATTGAAAGATATGCTGCTATGTTATCAAACCTTGATAATGCTATAAATATATCAATCAATAACAACAAACTTCCTTATATATTAGGTGGAAAAACAAAGGCTGCAGTCCAG
>AUXO016894177.1_pt1 | contig 10200 bp, 15 predicted proteins | sample 768731 | NCBI WGS metagenome assembly AUXO01 (sample SAMN02715735, study PRJNA202380) | gut metagenome | biome: sheep rumen | host: Ovis aries | place: New Zealand: Palmerston North | reverse complement strand
GATGATTATATTTTTGTTCACGGTTGGATTCCATGTGATACAAGTATCGTCGGTTTCCACTATAATAAAAACTGGAGAGATTATTCTGTTCGTGAATGGGAAAGTGCTACTTGGATTAACGGTATGAACGCCTGGAATGAAGGAGTTAGAGAACCTAACAAGACCATTTTCTGTGGTCATTGGCATACTTCTTGGGGGCATGCAAATCTGCACGATTGGGGTGTCGAATTTTTAAAACCTGTCGAAACGATGCACTACGATGAGAAAATTGGTAGGATGGTTCCTTTTGCAGACTATTCACCATTCATCGATGATGGTATCGTAGCCATCGATGCATGTACCGTTGTATCAAAGAAAATAAATGTATATACACTAGAAATCGAAGATGAAGAGTGGGAAAGATGGAATTCCTGTTAAAATAAAAAGGAGATAATACATTGATTAGATATGAAGACTTTTTAGATAATCTTGAAAATTTACCTAGAAAGGATATTTTATGTTTAGCTGATAATACTGAGTTATATTACTCCGAATATAGTGAAAATCAACAAAGTAAAATTAAAGAACTACTTAAACTTGCATCATACGATGATTTTCCGAATAATTTTATTTTAGATAATGTAAAAATTGATGTATATGGAGATAAAATATACTTCAAAAATTCACATAAACAAATATGTTTTATAGGAGATAACGGTTTAATTGCATCTCCAATTCTGTATAGTGTAGGTTCAAATGAATTTTTAGAAAAGTATAAAGAGGCATACACATCTCATAAACAAAGTAGTAGGTGGAGAGCATTTACAAAAGTAAATGCAATAAAAGAATTTGACAATTATATTACAAAAGATGGTGGAATTGTGTCACTTTATGATGACGACATAAAGATTATATGTAGAAATAGTGGAATTAAAGATTCAAATACAGGAGTTCAATTATTGACAGCTGCCATTGAAAATGGTGGTAGAAAAACCGAATCATATGCTAGACAATTTAATTTATTTATAAAAAATGGATTTACACCAATATCAATATGTAAATTTGATATAAAAACAGCACCAAAAGCATGGTTAGATATAAATAAATTAAGCAGAGAGACTGACTTAAATGATATTGATGTAAATTTATTAAGAGCACAGCCTGAGGATATTATATTTTATATTTATACAGGAAATACCGAATATATTGATTTTAATGAGTGGGTAAATTCTGTTGAATATAGTGATTCATATGATGAAGCAAAGGCTAAAAGAGATAATATTTTATTGAAATTAATGGAGGGACACTAGATGATGACAATTGAGGAATATAGGGAATCATTAAAAAACTATATATTAGAAAATTGTAAAGATTATGATAAAGATTTTGTGATAAATAGACTAGATAAGATAAATTCATGGATAGATAGTTATTATGATAATCTTAATTCTGAATATAATGGAGATATCAATAAAGTAATCAATGATGCAAAATCTGATTTAACTCTACTATTCTCTAAATTTACAAAAGAAGAATTTAGAAAAATTATAGTTGATAAATTATTTTCTCTTGAAATAAATACTAAATCCAAAGAAGAAATAAATAAATGCATAGATAGAGAAATTAACATTCTTAATAGAAATTTTGAGGATGCAGTCAATAAAAATGATTTTTACCATGGAATTGAAGGTGCATATACAGAATATTTCTATTCATTCATGTATTAGTTAAAAAATGGAGATGATAATGATTGTAAACAATAAATGGAGGATTAGATGTTAAGTAGAATTCTTAGAGTACTCTTGGTAATAATTGTAGGAGGGGGTGTTCTTTGGATTGGACAACAGACCTATCCAAAATTTGCCCATGATATTGAAATGAAAAATCCTTTCGATGTATTCTCCAATGCCACGAATACTGCTAATTCAACGAATACGACTAATCCTGAGGGTGGAGATATAAACATCGATGACCCTAATATAAATACGCCAGATATTGAACTTCCAACAATCAAGGTCAATGACATTACTCTCAAGAAACCAAACCTGTCATTCAATTTCAGCGGTAATGGTGCATTGCTTTCATTCCGTAAAGGTGCTACGAAACAGGAAGTCGATGACCTCATTATGAGGATTCGTATTTCGGAAAGAGAAACAAAACTTCCGTATGACAAGGTAAAATTTGAAAAGGCACATAATTACAGTTTTGAAGGCAAGTCTTTGAATCGACTCGACTATGCATGGAATATAAGTAAACGACTGATTCGTAATACAGATTCGGAATTTGCCTATCGTGACCCATATACAAATCTTGTCATCAAGGATAAAAATAATCTTACCTATGACTATATCATAAATCTTGAGAATGTATGGTATCACGGTGGTTATGGATGGTCTTCTGATAAGATTGATGCATTTATCAATGATATTGAAACAGGTGTAGCAATGAGTAAGGGATTCAACAGTTCGAAACTCGACAATGAACCTAATGAATGGCTACCGATAGCAAATCCAGAAGATTATTGCTGGACATATTTGAATCTCTGTGCAAAATATGATATTTCGATGACCAAGAGAGATTTTAATATCTGTAAATTACAGCTCTATAATGCTCTCGATACAAAAGAACCTATTGAGCTGATAACAAAAAATATTTTAAATGAGGAAAAACCAAATGGAAGTAATTAAGACACATACTGGAAAAATCTATGTAGACCGAGAACGAAGACTTGAATTTCTTACCGTCGGAGATTATGGTAAGGAAAATAATATCAAGGCAAACTTTCTTGGTTTGACAAAAGAAATTAAAGGTGTTAAAAACACAAAAGTTGACTTAACCAAAAAGTGGGTGGCAACGATTTCTACGCAGAAAGGTTGTCCGATGAAGTGTCAGTTCTGTGACTGTCCGACCTACGGTTTCTTTGGTAATGTTAGTATCGGAGAACTTGAATACGAAATTCGAACAATTCTTGAAAATGAATCGACGAAGAGAACAGACCGATTCAATGTTCATTTTGCTAGAATGGGTGAACCGACATTCAATTTTGAGGTGTTGGATTTTGCTAAATATTATCTTCGTGGCATTGTCAACGAATACATTGATGCCAAGACAATTCATCCTGTAATCAGCACCATGTTACCAAAGAGTAATCAGAAACTCGAAGAGTTTATTCTTCGTTGGTGCGATATAAAAAATGTTGGTGCGATATAAAAAATATTGATTATGCTGGTGAGGCTGGTCTACAGTTTTCCATCAATACAACCGATGAAAAACAACGACAGGAACAGTTCAATGGTATGAGTCTTACTCTTGAAGAAATTTCCCAACTGGCAAAGAAATTACCTATGCCTGTTGGTAGAAAATATACACTAAATTTTGCAGTTACAAAAGATACGATTCTCGATGCAAAAAGACTCGGTGAATTATTTGACAAAGAAAAATTTATTGTAAAGATTACACCGATTCATGAAACTCATCGTGCTGTGGAAAACGGTTTCGATGTTACAACATCCTACGATGATTATGATGTCTATCGTGATTTTGAACAACCATTACTTGATGATGGTTGGGATGTCATCGTATTCGTACCTAGTAAAGAAGAAGATAGTGATAGAATAACTTGTGGAAATGCACTTATATCTAGAAAGGAATTATAAAATGGCAGATAAACAAAATTTCCAAACAAAAGAAAAATACTCTGGAGTATTTGCTCCGACGGGGAAAGAAGTTAAATTCAATCGTACCTGGAGCAATTACCGATTTTCCGATGAAGAATGTGAAGCATTGCTCAGTGGTAATGAAATTCATATTCGTCCTATGAAAAAAGATGGCAAGGGCAACTATGACTGTTACGGACAGTTGGCTCAGCAATCTTTTACCAATGCAGAAGGTAAACAGATAGTATTCTATGGTTTTAAACCAGATTTCGAAACTAAGAGAGTTCCTTCAACTTTCTGTCAATATACTTTTGCTGAAGATGAAATCAAGGCTCTCAATGCAGGTGAAACAATCTACTGTATGGGACTCATCGGCAAGTCGGGAAAACAGTTCAATGCTTATCTTCGTTTCAATACGAAGGATGGTCTTCAGATGTCATTCAACAATGGAGAAGAGGAATAAGTCATATTTAACTATATAGAAAGTAATAGGAGAAAAACTCCTATGGAGGTATGTTTATGGATTTTAGTTACATTTATAATTTATTGAACAGTATTGCTTTTATTATTGGTCTCTGGAAAATCTTTGAGATGAGAGGTGAAAAGGGTTGGAAATCACTAATTCCTTGCTATAATCAATATACTCTCGGTGCTGTCAGTGGAGACAAGAACTCAGGAAAGAAAGTTGCAATCATGTCAGGAATTCTCCTGGTTCTAACTATTGCCATGAGTATTGCCATGGTTCCAATGATGCAGGCAGTTCAGATGTATATTGCTACCGAAGGAACAATCTCACCTGAAGCAATCAGAAGCATTATAAGTGAATCTCAGCTTTTACTTATTGGTTTTATTGGCATTGCTATGTTCGTCTGTGCAATCATTCAGATTGTATTCAGTATTCCACTCTATAAATCAGTTTGTAAATCCTTCAACAGAACAGAAGGTTGGTGGGTTCTTCTTTGGATTTTAGTTCCAGGACTTGCTGCTATATTATTTGCTTTTCAGAAAAAATAAGGAGATTTAACTAATGGGCCGATTATTAAATAACTTTCTTTATGATTTGACACATGACCCTGAAAACGGAGATAAAAAAAGTAAAGTTGAAATGGATAGGTGTGTCTTCTCAAGTGTCATAGAGGGGCCTGTTAAAATTTATAGAAATAAATATGGTGATTTCTCAATTGATTTAATCAATGAAGAAACAGGTAATGGATATAGTTTTCAATACTATATGGCAGATACACACTATAATTTTATCTTTGATATTCGAATGGAGGATATGGGTGAAGTCATTGCAGAAGAAACTTTGACTATCCGTATCCTCGTCGATGATTCAAGATTTGGTGTTGGTTCAATGTCAATCAATCTTATAAATTCAGAGGGTTATCATTATACAATTGTAACAACCTCTGCTGACAGAAGAAATGTTCTTCAGAGACATAATATTCGTAAATTCGAGAAAAATGATAATTCTGAAGATGATTATCTTTTTGGATATTTTCCAGATGTCTATGATTATACAGGACATGAAACACCTAAAATAGAGGATTACCAATAAAAAGAAAAAATGATTTATATTGTTTCAGATATTCACGGTTGTTATGACCGCTGGAAAAAATTGCTAGAAAAAATAAATTTTAGTTCCAAAGATAAACTCTATGTTCTCGGAGATGTCATCGACCGTGGACCAGGTAGTTTTGATATACTCTTTGATATTATGGGACGAAAAAATGTTGAGATGTTTATCGGAAATCATGAACATATGATGCTTACCTATCTCAACGGAACAGACCGAATGTCATGGTTCTATAAAAACAATGGTGGTGAAGTCACATACAACGAATACAAAGAATTCGACCAGAAAACAAAAAATGATATCATAGACTATCTTCGTAACAAAACGACTGTGGTAAAAAAATTGAACATTAATGGTCATCATTATGTTCTTTCTCACACGGGAGTCTATACTGATAATCAAAATCATTATACCAAAGATTATCTTGATATCATGGATATTCAGGATTTTGTATGGAATCAATACGGTTACAACATAAGTCAGGTTCTCGATAACCGAAGAAAAATAAAAAATAGGATTACCTACATTTCAGGTCATCGTATCACAAGAAGATTCCACGGAAAAGATGAAATCTTTATTCTTGATTTTGATAATGGTTATCGTTGGATAGATATCGACTGCGGTTGTGCCATCGGTAATGGTGAGGGTAATCTTGCCTGTCTTGTTATTGATGAACAGACTGGTGAAATTACAGATACTGTTTATATTAATTGAAAATGAATAATTACATCAAACAGACTAATGAATTTAAAAATAAGATATTTTTATTTTTAGATGAGAATAAAATAAATTATAATAAAAATATTTTGGAATTTGATTTAGAACCAAGTTGTAATGTCATAAGTGAATTTTCTAACTCTGAAGAAGATGCTAATGCAAATGTAATTTCTCTATTTAATTTAGCACTTGATACAAAATTTAATGCAGATAATCTTCAACAAAAAATTAATGAAATAGAAAATTATTGGATAGATATCTACTATAAATTTAGTAAAAATAAAATCTCACGAGAAGATTTAAAAAGTAAAATGAGTTCTTTAACAAACTCTGAATTTAAAAAATGGTTTAATTCCGAATTTAATGAATAAGAGAGGAAAGAAATAGAAAGTGTTCATATTAATATTTTTCTTGACGATGAGTCTATCACAATTTATCACAAATAAGGTAATGGGAATCGATGATACTCTTGAAGATTCCTATACATACAGTGATAAAGATTCAAAGTATATAGGGATACTTTTTATCGTAGGTATTCTTCTTGAAATACTGACAAGACTCAATATCAGAAGTCTGAAAACAGTTTTAGGAAATATCTATTGGATTCTCGTTGCCGTCTATGGGGGAATAGCTCTGCTTCTCATGGTAATCATCTCAACGATGAAACGAGAAAATATTTTGAAAAAGAGAGAAGACCTGATTCAAGTCTATGAGATTCTTCAGAAACTTGTAGATAAAAAAGGAGAAGGTCTTGATTTTAATAATGTTCCATTTGAACTTGGTTATAAATATGGAGAAATTCAAAAAATATCTGTTCAGGTTGACCCTGTATCATTTACTGGTGGAGATAAACTTCTTATTCCTATTGTCGGACAGTTGGATAATTTCTTACCAACATTCAAATGGAATTACAGTACCTCAAGATTGAATGAAAGAATTTTAGAGTTCATCGGTGAGGATAAGCCACCAACGATTGCCCGTTGGCCTGGTTCTTGGCTGAGATATTTCAGATTCATGCCGATGGGAATTGCAGGTAAGGGTGAAGTTGGATTTAAACCTGACAGCATTCCAAAAGGAGAAGAAGGACGTAGCCAATTCATCGATGAAAACGGTAATCCGATTCCAGGTATTCTCGATATGCCAAATGCTCCGCAGGGTATGGTTTCAGGTGCTCCATTAGGTTTAGATACAATTATTCCTACAACTAAAGGATATAAAACAATGGAAACTATAGCTATTGGAGATGAAGTTTTTGATATAAATAATAAACCTGTAAAAGTATTAGGTAAATCAGAGGTAAACTATAACCCAGATAAAGTTTATAAGTTAGAATTTTTATCTCATAGTTTTCATCCAGAGTCAATTACAGTCATATCAGACAGTATACATAGATTTCCTAAAGTAGTAGGAGACCATCAATGGAGTATGACTACGGCAGAAGAATTAAAAGTCGGAGATAATGTACTCACAAACAAAGATTACTGCTATGGTCTCTATAAAAAAGAAGAGATAGAAAAACAACCAGTGCAATGTATATTAGTTGATTCAGATGAACATCTATTCCTAATTACAGATGAATCTCACATGTACAAAGAGTGGAAAGGTGGAAATTCCTATCCTTATGAGGCCGTGTATACAAGAAATACAGGTGGTGGTAAGGCAATATGGGTAGAACAGGAGATTGAAGAATGAAGTGGAAAGAAATAAAGAAAAACTTTAAATTCAAAGATGGTACCGAAGTAATCCAAAAACATCAGACTCATATGTATGACTGTTATGAATTGGAATATGATGGACGAAAAATTATACTGTCAAAAGACCACCTCATTAAAATCAATATTGAAAAACTGCCACTCAAAGCACAAGAAGAAATCAGAAAAATCTGTGTAGGAAAAATACCTTTAAAAGAAGATATTAAGGTTGAAATATTGGCTGATTTGAATGAGGAAGAAAAAACAATAATTCGAGACTGGTTACTTGGTGAAAATAAAGAACCTGTCATTGTTGAAGATATTTCCGAAAGTACAAAAGAAGCCTACATATTCAATTTACCTAATAGAACATTTGGAGTTGAAGTTTTTGTACAGAGAATACCATTAGAATATGAAAGCCAGAAGATAGATGACAATAATTATTGGATGCCTGTCGAGGGTTTAGCATATCTGTTTGGAAAATATGGTGAGTTGGAAGTATAAATGGAAGAGTGTAAACTTTGTAATAAGCAATTTAAGAATTTATTGTGTTTATCAAACCATCTAAAAATTCACAATATTACCAGACAATTATATTATGATTTATTTCTTAAAAAATCAACAAATGAAGGTAAATGTAAAATATGTGGTAAACCAACACGATTTAAATCAATCACCGAAGGATATGTTGATTTATGTACTTCTATTAATTGTAGAGCATTGCAAATAAGCAATACAAAGAAACAATGGTCTATTGAACAGAAAACACAATTTATAAAAAGAAAAAGAAATACAAACATAAAAAAATATAAAACAGATTGTCCTGCAAATTATCTTGGAGGTATTAAATCAAAACAAACTAAATTTCAAAAATATGGTGATGAACATTATGTAAATAAAGAGAAAATGATGTCAACCAAAAAACAAAGATATAATTCTCTTTCAATAAATACTTGGGTTAGTAGAAAAAATAATATTAAAGAGTTTGAGATAGAAAATGATTGTACTGCATATTCAGATTTAGTAGATAAATATGGTCAAGGTTGGTTAGTTTTAAATATACCTAAAATATATTCTAACAAACAAAATTGTTTTATTGAAAATAAATATATTCCAATAATTGAACAATATTCTAAAGAAAATCATACAAATTCATTTAGTAAGGCAGAAAAAGATATATGTGCCGAATTAAAAAATCTTGGGTTAGAAATTATTGAAAATTCAAAAAAGGTTATACCACCATATGAACTTGATATTTATATACCAAGTTTAAATATTGCAATTGAATACAATGGTATACGTTGGCATTCTATTGAGTTAGACACACCAAAGGATTATCATCTTATGAAATCAAAAATGTGTAGAGATAAAAACATAAGATTAATTCATATTTATGAGTTTGAAGATTTTAATAAACAATTAAATTTATTGTACGATTTAATTGTCAATAAGATAGATAATTATCCTAAAAATGATTTTAATAAAAATAACTTGGGTTTAGACATACCTGAACCTGAAATTATATTTAAGAATGAAAAATATTGTGTGTATGGAGCAGGAAAATTATTATGATAGGAGGTTTAATGGATGAAAATTACTAAAGTATTGCCTGTTGGTAAAAAAGAATGTTTCTGTATAAGTACCGACACAGGTAAATACAAATTAAATGGAATTGAACATCATAATAGCGTCAACTGATTTTTTGCGGCGCATCTCTATTGAACCCGATTACTCAGGGGTGTGAGAGAAATCTCGCTAACGGTAGAAGTGAAATAAGCATCTATAATTGAGCGTTACAACGATTATTATAGTAGATAATGTGACGAAACAGCTTCGTAAGAGAACCTAAGGTCCAGAAATGGATAGCAGGTAATACCGTGGGAAGCTCGAAAGAGAACCTGTATCGACTATCCCATAAGGGAGTACAACCGAAGATGAGTTACGGTTGGAAGTGGTAGAGGTATAAATAAAATTTATACAAGATATAGTCAGAGTTTATAGAAATATAAATTTGTGCAGTTCAGAATATAATAATGCATTGTATCGAACATTCGGATAAAATTGCTCTTGGATTAATAGACCCGAAGAATGTTGAATTTGCTGGGTATAATGGTATGAAGGGTATCGTTGGTGTTGCAACTAATACACTCGAATCCGTTGAATTACTTCGTATTGCTCGACAGGTAATGTTGAAGCGTAATAGGGAGATGTCTAAGATGGGAATTAAAAACATCGGAGAATATCGTCCTCAACATAAAACAGATAAAGTGTTCATTACTGGTCGTGAATACAATGAAAATGACCTTATTAGAGTTCGAATTGATGGTCAGGAACAACAGATGACAGCCAAAGAATTGGTTGAATATTTGAATGAAGATTAGATGTGAAATCTGTGGATTTGAATGTGATTCCAAAATATTCAGCAGTCATTTAAAACATAAACATGATATAACTTCAAAAGATTATTATGATAGATATCTTAAGAAAGAAAATGAAGGTTTCTGTGTTGTCTGTGGTAAACCGACAAAATTGATTGGTTTTCGAGGATATCGGAAATATTGTTGCAGAGCTTGTAGTACAC
>AUXO014759054.1_pt1 | contig 10200 bp, 16 predicted proteins | sample 768731 | NCBI WGS metagenome assembly AUXO01 (sample SAMN02715735, study PRJNA202380) | gut metagenome | biome: sheep rumen | host: Ovis aries | place: New Zealand: Palmerston North | reverse complement strand
AGACCGGAACTAAATCGTTTGATGGAAATTTTGGAAGAGGGCGACAAGATCATCGTTACAAAACTTGATAGGTTGGCGAGGTCTGCCAGACAAGGACTTGACATAGTGGATAAAATCATCGCCAAAGGTGGAACAATCCATATCCTTAATATGGGAGTGTTGGATAATACTCCGACTGGAAAACTTATAAGGACAATTTTCTTTGCTTTTGCCGAATTTGAACGAGACATGATTGTCGAGCGCACGCAGGAAGGTAAAGCCATAGCCAAGCATAACGCAGAATCAAAGGGTGTAAAATTTGAAGAGGGCAGACCCAGAAAATTTGATGATATGCAGATTAGAGTGGCACTCGAATTACTGGAAACCAAGAGCTATACAGAGGTTTGCAAGATCACGGGAATCAGCAAGTCCACATTAATTAGGGCAAGAAAGGCCAGAACGTCATAAACAAAAAGGGCAATGACCGCTGATAGATCATTGCCCTACAATCTAAGTGTCGCCCTCTGCCCTCTGCCGTTCCTTTTTCAAACGGTCGAGCTGCTTTTGGAGCTTTTCCCTCTGCCATCGCAAGCGGATGATTTCGGCTTGCTTTTTGTCCCTCTGCCGTGTGAGCAGATTGTAAATCGTATCAATCAGTTTCATAGTTCCCCCCTGGAATTTTTCAAAATTAATTTAAATTTACAGGATTGATTAGCCAGACGATGGAATCATCGAGATCATCAGCCTCCTGCCGAAGTGCATCAAAGGGCAGTCCATCTGTGAGAAAATATACATCTCCGTCTGACAAGGGGATGCGATCGAAGAGGGAAGGATTATTAACCCAATTATCTCGTTGGCGTGCGGACTGGAAAACAGCTACATCAGTGTTTGCGTTTGCATAGCCAGCAAAAAACATGTTACACCTTCTTTCAATACAGAACATTTGTTTACTTTGACCATTTGATGATACCATACCTAGCAGGAAACGTCAATATAGAAGTGTACAATGTGCACAATTATTGTGTTTGTTATTAAGTATTAATTAGATAAATTGACGAAAAAGTGCTTGCATTGCCTATTAAGGTGAGGTATACTATTGGTAGAGGATAGATAACAGGCGGTCTGATATAGCCGCCTATATTCCCAAAACAGCAAAAAATCTCAAAATTGCGAACCATGCAGAATAAGCCACGCCGTTTTGCATAGGTAGCCAACGGGCGTGCATATATTATAATAAGTAGTACCTTTGACTGCAACAAGCCAAACCGGATTGGCGGTTGCAAGAGAATATGATCCGGTATGGCGTACTGCTATGGCAAGTGCCATGATAAGAGAGAGTTGACAGAGAAATCTGTTGACTGGTTTTGAGGTTTAAGACTGTATCAAAATACTCCAAGCATGGAGTGTTTTTGGTACGGTCTTTTTTTGTGTGGAACAAAAAGGTGATAACAAAAGCAACAGTATTACGAGGTGAAAAAAATGAAAAAAGAAAAAGCGATCCAAATTATCAGATGCCCGAAATGTGGTCATGAGGGATACGTGTGGAAACATCAGCATGTTGAGTTGATGTGCAAAGATTGCAAAGAGGCGTTCCAGACAGTGGCTGAGATTCCACTGGAAATTGTTTTGGAGATGATCGAGGATGTAGGAGATGAGTAAGGTATTTGGGACTATTGTGAATCCAAAGGGAGATATTGTTGGATACGGTCTTTATGAATTATATGAGACTCATCGGGGCAATGTACGCTTGAAATCAGGCACAACGTCATTTCCGTTCGGATGGCTGAGACTCAATATGGAAGATGACAAAGAGATCAGGTGCGAATATGAGCAGAACAAAGATAACTGTGATTGATTCCCTAATGGGATCAGGAAAAACATCCTATGCGATCCAATACATCAACAATCATCCGGAGCAGTCATTTGTTTACTGTACGCCTTTTTTGGATGAGGTGCAGAGGATCAAGGAACAATGTGTCAATGCACACTTCCATGATCCAACATGTTACAGCGGACGTAAGATAGACGACTTTAACAGATTGTTGATGGAAGGTAAAAACATAGTGCTAACCCATGCGACATTTGCCAATGCAGACGAGGATACACTGGAATATATTTCAAACACTGATTATGTGCTAATTATGGACGAGACACTAAATGTGTTAGAGAACTTCAACAACGTATGTTCGGATTCGAGGCAGACCGTCACGAAAGCCGACATACGCATGTTAAGGGACAGCGGATGTATAAGTGTTGATGATTATGGCAAGGTGTCATGGATTGGAGATTCCTATCGAGGCGGTAAATTTTCTGATGCCGAGAAGTATGCCAAAAATGGAACATTATTATACATAGATCAGTCTATGTTTGTTTGGCAATTTCCTGCCTCAATTTTCGAATCGTTTAAAGAAACATATGTCCTAACTTATTTGTTTGAAGGGAGCATCCTAAAGCCATACTTCCAATATCATAGTATACCGTTTGCATTGAAAAGTGTATATCAGGCAGATGGCAAGTATGAGATAAAGGACTATGACCGAGATCAGGAGAAGATACGATCCTTTAATGGATTAATAAATATATACAACAATGCCAAGGCGAATGATTACAGGGGTACGTCACTGTCAAAAAAATGGTATTCAAGCAATGCGGACAAATTACCGATACTGAAAAAATATTTGCACAACTTCTTTCAGAACCGGATGAGGGCGAAAGCACAAGATATTTTGTGGACATGTCCAAAAGACTATTATAAGCAACTCAAGGGTAAAGGATACATACGTGTTCGCAAACTTATACAGGACGAATCAATTTTGCCAAAGACTGAAAAAGAAAAGATAGAGAAAAAATTATCATGTTTCCTATCGTCCAACGCCAAAGCAACAAACGATTACAAGGAAAGATCAGTATTGGCATACTGTGTAAACATGTTCTTGAATCCGTATACCAAAAAGTATTTTAAGAAAAAGAACTTAAAAGACGGCACGCAAATAGAAGTCAATGAGGATATGTTTGCACTGTCATGCATGTTGCAATGGATTTTTAGAAGCCAGGTCAGAGAAGGGAAACCGATAACTGTGTATATCCCGTCAGCCCGTATGCGCAACCTTTTACAGAGGTGGTTGGATTTAAAGATTTAGGACGCATGTGGTACTTTTTTGAAAAATTAATGGGCTAATATAGCCTGTTATCTAAGGGCAAGTGTTAAAAGAGAAGGAATATATTTTGATAGGATTACCGGACGGGAACATTTAAGAATGTTCCGTCCGCTTAAAATCTATCGGCTTTATTGGAGTAATTACTTAATGCGGTTGTGGCTGACAATAAAGCCAATATATTTTAAAGAGCCAAAGGTAAAGTTGATTATTGTCGGTAATAGGCAAAGATAGCCATTTTGGAAAGTGTAATCACATCCGGTAACAGGCTAATATAGCCGATTATCGAGCAGATTTTGATTTTAAAATTATTTTTTATTTAGTAATAACAAGGGGAATATATGAAGAGAAACGAATTTAAGAAGCAAGTGTGTGAAAGAATCCAACAGTTGGCATGGGTTAATTGCCGCATGATAAATCAAACGACAATCGACTGGCTGATCGATGTGATGGCAGAAGTTGCAACAGAGGGACTTATAAGAGATGGCGTTTTTGGAATACGAGACATCATCAAAATCAATGTGATTGATAATGATACCAAGCGGAGATTTTATGATCCATACAGAGGGGAGATCGGAGAGTATACGCCCAAAAAAAAGATACAGGTTAAGCTGGGCAAGAATATAGTGGACAGGATCAACGAGGGATAAAAGTGAAAAGAACTGAGATTACAGACATGTTGGCGAGAAGATATAAAGTCCAACATCCAGACAAGCCACTGCCAAGGGCTGTACTTGCAGAGGTCGTTGATATTTTTATCGAGATTATAAGGGACTGTCTTGTGGATTATGGCGAGTTTGGGATAAACAATTTGTTTTCGTTGGCTGTAAAACAGTCTAAGCGGACAAGAGGGTATGACATTGTTCGGCAACAGGAGATTGAGATCACGCCCAAAAAATCATTAAAAGTGAAAACAAGTAGAGCATTAAAGGATTTACTGAATGGAGAACAGACAGAAACAGCTAATAACAGTACCAGATAATAACAAAAACTATAAAGGATCAGGTTTTAAAAGGTGGGATGCGCTTGTGGCTGATTATTTTGCGGAACATCCTGACAGCAAAAAAGATAATATGCCCCCTGCCGACAATGCCAAACGAAGAAGGAAAAGAAAAAATGATAGGTAAAAAAGAATGGTCTGAGGATGAGTTTGATTTGCGACTGTATGACTCAATGGATGCAGAGGGGAAAAGGGCATGGCGAAAGATTTTCGGACTCCCAAAGCTGTTAAAAAAAGATAATCCCCCTGCCAATACAGAACATGATGCAGAGGGTGAGGCTTGAAGCCCTCTGCCAGATTCGAGTTAATAGGCAAAAGTAGCCATTTTCGAGTTTAATAAAAGAATTATTTTATCAGTGTTTTTGAAAATTAATTTTAAAAAGGGGATGAGATGGATGAGAGAAGAGAAGAAGATCCCGTTGTGGGAAAAATATGCACTGACAGTAGACCAGGCAGCTGAGTATTTTGGCATTGGCTCCAAGAAAATCAGGAACTTAATCAACGTATATAAGGATGCCAAATGGTACATGCTCAATGGTGAGCGCACGTTGATAAAGCGTAAGCTGTTTGAGGACTTCTTAAACGAGACAGAAGCTATTTGATGGATTAAAGGCAAGTGCCATGGTATACTCTTAATATGCCATGACGCTTGTCTTTTTTGAAAGGAGATGTATGAATAAGCGCAAAGACAAGCGAGGTCGCCTACTGCGAGAAGGTGAGACACAAAATGCAGATGGGAGATATAGATATAGTTATATCGACAATGACGGAAAACGGAAACAGATTTATAGTTGGCGTCTGACCATGACTGATCCTCTGCCAAAAGGCAAAAGAGACTGTGTAGCACTGAGGGAGCAGGAGAGGGAGATCAGAAAAGAGATCGACTTGCACAAAGGTATATCATCAAACAGCATGTCTGTGTATGAACTTGTGCAATGGTATTGTGAAAACCGAAAGGGAGTGAAACATACAACCAAAGCAGGATACAAGACAGTGTGCCGTTTGTTGGAGAATGATGCTTTTGGCAAAAAACGTATTGATTCCATCAAAAGCCGTGATGCGAAAGACTGGCTTGTCAAATTACAGAAAAAAGATGGCAAAAGCTATTCTAGCGTGCACACGATTAGAGGAGTGTTAAGGGGAGCGTTTAAAGAAGCCTCATTCCGTGAATGGGTTTACAAAAATCCATTTGATGATTTTTCGCTGAGCGATGCGGTCGATAAGGACACACAAAAGCGTGAAGCTTTGACGCCAGTCGATGAGGAACGCTTTATGACGTTCGTCAGAGAGGACAAGCATTATAAGGTATATTATGATGCCATATACATAATACTCCATACAGGACTGCGTATTTCGGAGTTTTGCGGGTTGACGCTTGATGATATAGACATGACCGCCCGGACTATAAGAGTGGATCATCAGATTATGCGTGTTGGCATTAATGTCTACATTGAATCTACCAAGACAAAATCAGGTGAGCGTATACTACCGATGGAGGATGATGTGTATGAGTGCTTTGCCCGATTGATCGAGAACCGTAAAAGACCGATGAAAGAACCTGTAATTGATGGGTATAGTGGTTTCTTGATTCTTGACAAAAACGAGAATCCCACGCTTGCCATGCACTGGGAACATTACTTCCAGTTTATCAGGCAAAAGTATAACAATCATTACAGTGACCCTCTGCCAAAAATCACTCCGCATGTACTAAGACACACCTACTGCACACGCAAGGCGTTAAGCGGTATGAATCCGAAGATCCTTCAGTATTTGATGGGACACTCTAACATTGAGATAACGTTAGGATACTATACACATGCAAGATATGAGGATGCCAGAGCCGAACTAGACCGTTTAAAAATTAATTCAAAAATCAACATAAACTCGAAGTGTGTTAAATTTGATCGGGGCTGTGTTAAAACAGGCTGATTTTAACACACATCATTGTCAGACTATGCCAGATTTTGCAATGATTTGCCGTAAATCGGAAAATGGACGGTACATTGAAAATAGGCTGAGAGCCTTGTAAATACTGGCATTTTGGCGCAAAAGGTGGTTTTTTCAGATATGATAAAAATACTATTCGTCTGCCACGGCAATCTATGAATGACTTCAAATAAACATAGTACCATTGCGGTTTAACTGCGACACAGAGATACGGTCTAACACACAATTAACACAGCACACACAGATAAGCGTCATGGCTTTTTAAAGCGGTCAGATAAGCCCTCTGCCGTATTCAAATCCCTCTGCCGACACTTTCATCAGGCAGGAAATAAAACGTCTTACAGAGCTTTGTGAGCAGTCAAAATTTGAGCCGTGAGAGAGAAGAGCGGCACGATAGTCATATATGGGATAGTCTCCAATATTCCAAAACTTTTATACCCCCCCTATACCTTTCTATATAATCTATATACATATCCATACAGGATCAGCATACTTTACCCAATTATATACATATACATATATAGGTGTTGGTTAGTTATTACTAATCGGCATAATCTGTCAGCATATTCTGCCGTCAAAAAATTTTTGAAATTAATTTTAAAAACCCTATTGACATATCATGACACCATGATATAATTGAACCATCGAAAGACACAAACACACACATCAAACACACACACCAATAAAGAAAGCGAGGATCAGTAATGAAAAGGACAGTCAATTATCAGCGTGCAGTGCAGTATCTCAACAAGATTTATAAGGCGGTCAACGAATACTATTTCAACGGCGAGTTAGAGCCTGTCACAATCACAATCCAGTCAACAGTTACCGCTTACGGTCATTGCTCTGTTAGCAAGGTCTGGACAGATACAGACGGCAACAAGACAAGGGAATTGAACATTGCGGCCGAATATATGAACCGCCCCATTGAGAACGTTGTGGCAACGATGATTCACGAGGCAAGCCACATCTACAATCTTCAGCACGGGATTAAGGACACAAGCGGTTATTATCACAATAAGAAGTTTAAGAAAACGGCTGAAGAGTTAGGGCATCTCCAAATTGACCATGATAGCAAGTATGGTTGGACAGTGACGAGCCCGACAGACGACACCTTAGAGTTTTGCATTACATACGGTTTTGATGACATCCTCACAAGTCGTGATACAGGACTCCCGATTGCGACAGGTACAGCCACACCGAAAACAGGCAACGGCAACAACGGCACGCCAACAAGAATCAAAAAACCGTCTAACAGCAAGCGGTATCAATGCCCGATTTGCAAGGCGATTGTAAGGGCAACGTCAACAGTCAATATCATTTGCGGGGATTGCAACGTACCGTTTGAGTTGACAAATAAATAAAACCGCCAACAGGTGGTAGCACACAAAGTGCTATCACCTTTTTTTTTGTCCGTGAAAATAGTTTAAAAAAAAATTCTCAAAACCCTATTGACATATCATGACACCATGATATAATTGAATCATCAAATGAAACAAGCCACACACACAAATCGAAAGCGAGGTAAACACAATGGCAACAATCAAGAACATCAACGCAATCATGGCAGAGCTTGCACAGTACAATGACATGATGGACGAGCTGAAGATGCAAATCGAGAGCCTTCAGGATGAAGTCAAGGCATACATGACCGAACAGGGAGTTGACGAGGTTGTAGGCGAGAACGGTGAGAAGGCGACATGGAGAGGGGTTGTTTCAAACAGGTTTGATTCTACCGCCTTCAAGAAATCCGAATGGGGCGAGCTTTACAAAGAGTTTTGCAAGCGGACTGAATACAAGCGTTTCACCTTTAACAGGTGATAACGGAAGCCAAAAGGCAATGGACAACAGGCAGGGCGGTCAATAGACCGCCTTGCATTACACAAGAGAGTTAAAGCCATGACACACACAAGAGAGAGCGAAAGAGAGGGTACAGGTATGATCGTCGAGAGCGGTTTTTATACAGCTATCATCATAGAAGTTGATACATTCGGGAGTGAGATAGCCATTGAAAAACACTTCCAGACTGAGGACGAAGCCAGGGAGTTTTGTCAGACAGTGCAGGAAGGTCAGATAGCAGTTATTGCAAAGGTGTCATAGACGCCAACGGAAACAGGCGGTATAATATGAATGGCGGTATTCATTTGAGTACCGCCATAGTCTAATCATTATTATGCGAAAAGGGGCAGGGCATGTTTGTTATTTACAAGACGAAAGACAAAAAGGATACCATTGTAGCCGAGTGCCAGACGAAAGAAGAAGCTAAAAGAATCGGGCAGGAAACTTTTGATAATGCGGAAAAAGGCGAAACTGTCACAGTGATTTCTCCGGTTGGCGATGGCATCACCTTTTCAGAAAATGGTCAGATTGTTGGAAAGTATAAGCTCTACGAGTATTGGAGTTAAAATTAATTTTAAAAGTGAGGTAGCAACATGGCAGATCAGAGCAAGCGTTCAGCAGATGGGAAGGGCGCATATAAGTCCCAAATAAAAGCCAATGATAAATATAACAAGACCGCATACGACAGATTGACCGTAAGAATTGCAAGCGGTAATCGGGAGCGTCTACTTGACCACATGCAATCTATGTTGGCAAGAGTTCACGATCTGGAAAACATGGAGAGCAGGACAGAAGAGCAGGAGCAGGAGCTATCAAGGCTCAAAGTCTTGTATCAGGTGTCAGACAGGGGAATACCATCAATCAATCATCTGATTTGCGAATTGCTCAAAGCGGAGACAGGTATAGACATTTCAAGGAAAATTTGATAGGATGCTCTTGTGTGTGGTGCAAGTGTATTACTCGCTTATATGCTTGCACAAAGAGGGCGTCAGAGATGGCGTTCTCTTTTTTTAAAAACCCGAAGACTTATTGATTTGACATTATATTTTATGGGTGATGAATTATGGAAAAAACAACTCAAAAATCTTTGATTCTTATATTTCTTTTAACGCTCATGCTTACAGCATGTGGTAATTCAACAAAAGTTCCGGAAGGGTTTAGTCCGGAAATGTATGCATATGGACAGGATGTTATTGAGATTACTCAGAAATTCATCGATGGAAAAAATAACCAAAACTCAGCTTATCAGCAGATTGTGGAGATCGAGAAAAAGGTTGCGACTTTAGAAGAAAATCAAGCAGCTGAAAACGATTATAAGATTAGCTTTTGTGTTTCCAAACTTGCAGAATGTGTTGGCAATAATAATACCCCAGAGCTTATAGCGTATTTAGATGCACTGGATAATATTATGAATAATCCAGAAGCTAATGCCGAACCAACATTTTCAGAGCAACTTGTTGGAGGATGGAAATACCAATATAATAATGGTTTGGAAGGATACTGGGTATTTAATGCAGATGGAACAGGCAATGCCAAGGTTTATGATGGATTTAAATTATTAAACGAGTTTGACTTCTCATATAGCGTTGATGAGGAAAACCAAACTATCCATCGGGTTGGAAAAGATGGCACTATTTACACAGACCCATGGATCACAATAACTGATTTTACTGGTGATTCTTTTTATTCTGAATTAAACACAAATGAAAGAACAGACCCTGAAGCGAATGATGGAATGTGTACACGAGTTGAACAAAAGTATTAATTGTGGAATTATTTGATATAGGATAAAAAAGAGCGCCAGGGATGGCGTTCTTTTTTTGAATCTTTGGTGGCATAACTTTTAAGTATTGACACCGCACCATAAGTGGTATATAATGACACCATAGAGCGGTATCAAAACATATAGCCAAAAGTAACGGTGTCAAAAGTCGGTTTCATAAATTGAGAGGAAAATCTAATGATATACGGATATTGCAGGGTGAGCACAAAAGGACAAGCCAAAGACGGAAACAGCTTAGAAGCACAAGAGCAAGCCGTCAGAGAAGCGGGAGCGGTGGAAATTTTCAAAGACGCCTTCACGGGAACGAAGTCAGACAGACCGGAACTAAATCGTTTGATGGAAATTTTGGAAGAGGGCGACAAGATCATCGTTACAAAACTTGATAGGTTGGCGAGGTCTGCCAGACAAGGACTTGACATAGTGGATAAAATCATCGCCAAAGGTGGAACAATCCATATCCTTAATATGGGAGTGTTGGATAATACTCCGACTGGAAA
>AUXO014018159.1_pt1 | contig 10200 bp, 6 predicted proteins | sample 768731 | NCBI WGS metagenome assembly AUXO01 (sample SAMN02715735, study PRJNA202380) | gut metagenome | biome: sheep rumen | host: Ovis aries | place: New Zealand: Palmerston North | reverse complement strand
ATCAGTGTAGACCCACACTTATTGCAATATGTATTTATTTCTCTATTTTCATTACCGCATTGTGAACAATATATCATGCAATCCCCTTTATCTTTATTGATAATAATTTGTTCTTTGGATTTTATATTTATTTTGATTATTTTGTAAATTTTTGAAAATAAATAACTGTTGAGATAGGAATTAAAATTAAAAAATTAATGTGTTGTTCTATTAATAATCGTCATTTACAAACATTTAAATACTACCAATGGGAATTTATAGTATGGCAGAAAAAATGAAAATATTTTTTCTGTTATGATATAATATTTAAGTAAAGGAGGAATGTAAATGAGCAGGTATTTTATTGAAGATGCAAAATGCGGATATGATACAGTTTTTGATGGGTGTGGACCTCATGCAACAGTTGCTTCAGCCATCAAGTACAAAGAGGACAATGGAGAAACTGGATGGATTTACTGTGTGCATCCTGAAGGACTTTGGCCTATGATAGCATTATATGAAGAAGATGTTTATGAAGAAATAATTAAAGGACAATTCCCTGAAGGTCCTGATTATGAGGCAAGTAATTTTGGAGGCGTCAGTTGGGACCCTGCAGAAGAGGAAAGTATTTTAGAATTATTTGATGAGAATAAGAACAAGGGTGCTGCAAATCTTGTCTGTTATGCTTATGCTTTATGCACATGCCCTACAGAGGAAGAAGCTGAACTTTTAGACCTTGGAATAGGTCATTATAGTGATGAAATTGATATTCCAATATTGGGTGATGAAAAAGAGTACATTGAAGACATTGATGAATAAAAAAATTAATAATTTTTAATTAAGTATTCTAAGTTTTAATAGAATTTTTTTTTAAAATTAGGGTTCAAGAAATTATTAATTAACAAATATTTTTTTCTTTAAACTATTTTAAAAAACTATTGTAAATATTTTGTAAAATTATTTTTTTTAAAAAAGTAATTTATTATTATAAAAATTAATAAAATAAAAAAAGAAGAGCGAAGTTCTGAATTTTTATATAGCGAATGAAAAGATTCATCAACACGCTCTTCATACAACAGTATTCATTTTTTTCATAACTAAGAATCATTGATTTCTTTTACATAGTATTTTTTACTTAAAGAACCTGTAAACAATTCTTTTGCAGAACTTCCCTCAAATTGTTCAATTGCATCCTGCACATCTTTGGACATCAAGTCAAGATAGCGATATTCGTCCCCTTTTTCATCTGCAACAACTAGCACTTGAACAAACATATCAAGATGATCTTTTATATATCCAACATATCCTTTCAATTTAGCAACACTATCACCAAGCCAATCACCATGTGGATCCACAATAACACGAGCAACACCCTTTGGTGTATTCACGAAGAAAATGAAATCTGGATACATGTTTTCCCAATTGCCATTAAGTTCATATGGAATCGAGAGTGATGCATTAAGATTACGAGATTGATTTCTATAGAATGCAATAGTAATAGGTTTATCTAATTCGGTCTCAACAACTTTTTTCTCCAAGTTGTTCAGGTTTAGATAAGCCCATCCATTTTCATCACTGATGATATGCTTCGGATATTTTTCGTATTCTTTATCCTGGCTTGGAATGCAAGCTTTAATACTGAGATTGCGTTCAATATATGGCTTTGTGTTTCCTTCAATACGGTCCCACTTTGCTTTGTTATCTTCTGATATTGCAAATCTCTGTGGCCCATATTTGCTAAGTAAATGTTCAGTCTTATCTTCAGCCCATTGCTCCATTGATTGAATAATTTCCATACAGTAACCAACTGCAGCAATACGACTAATTGCTTGTTTTTCAGAAGCATATTCCTCTTGCATGCGCCTATTGATATAAAATTTAATCAAATCAGATGCTCCAGCAAACATTTTTACTGTGTTCCTATAATAATGGTTCAATCGTACATCATCATTTTCGGCCAATTCTTCACGACCTTCAAATACTTCTCCAGTCAATGGATCAACACGCTTTACAAAAATCTTTGTGCTTTTAATATCATTCAGTGTACGCTTGAACTCTGCAGGATGTTTTTGAATTTCCCCTTCGATATTATTATAAAATTCATCATTCAAAGAAGAACCAATATCTGCATCATGATCCAAATCGGCAAGGATAATATCAACACAGTCCCACAAGTCTAAAAAGTGATTAGGTTTATCGTGGCGCACTTGACGTGTAACAATTGATTCAAAACTCACCTTAATCTCTTCTGCATCAACTTTTGGAATTCTGTCCAATGCGTCTTCTAGTTCTTCCTCTGTCTCTTCGATAGTGAAATCAAAATTTACACTAGGATTATCAGTAATTACTGGAAACTCATCATCAGATGTAGAAATGTGTTCGTTTTCAATAGCTTGGTTTGCAGGATTCTCATGACCTTCTGTTGTTGGCACATCCACTTGAGTTTGTGTTCTTGACACCTTACGTGCTGAAGTTTTTGCTAATTTCTCTTCTAATTCTTCCCGTGTTTCTCCAAAGAATTTAACTTTGACAGGATTCGCAAGAATTTTGCTATTTTCTACTGGTACATTGTCTTCCTTAAGCTTTTCAATAACACTATCAACGGTATTTGCATCAAACTCAGGAAGATAACAGGAAACAGTATTCAATTCTTCTATCTCAACTCGTCTAGCTAGAGGTGTACGGACCATACGCCCAATCAACTGAGCGATATATGTTGGATCCTTACGCCTACGTCTAGAATAAATAACTTCTGCACGAGGGCAGTCCCAACCAGTAGAAACTGCATCTTTTGCAAACAGGACACGGATATTTTTCTTGAGTGTTACTTCATCAGGTTTAACATAGGGTATCTTACAAATTGGTGTAATGATATCTTCATGTTCTCCAAACACATTAGCGAAGCAATCAGTGATATCCAACCAGGGTAATGTTTTTTGAATCTGTTCACACAATGATGTCAAAGAATCATTTGTCACCTTATCTTCAACTTGAACTACCATCAGTGGAATGACCACAGGTAATACATCATTTTCAATGCAATACTCCTTCCATTGTTTTGATGCTTCTGCAAGTTTAGCACATGCAAATGTTAAATCTTGGTGCTTTATATCTGCAGTTTTCTTTGGTGTTCGAAGTTCAATTGTATCTTTTATAAGACCAGAGTCTCTAACTGCAGAAACAGGAACATTAACCGGAGCCTTCGTGTCACGATTCACTCTACCTAACATTGCATTATTGAAACGTTCAGGAGTAGCAGTAATTCCTACAACACAGGGCATAGGTTTATTAATGCCTTCCTGACCATCAATGATGATGTTATAAATAGTTTTGTTCATATTGTCAGAAGTACCTTTATCCTTACCTGTACCAAGTCCTCGGTGTGCTTCATCAATGAATAGATACAAGTGAATATCTGGATCTTCTATCGTATCATTCAGAACATCATAGAAAGAACGACCACCTTCAGCCTCATTAGATAGTTTCTTACCCTTACCAAGCAATTGTCTATTAAGGAAATAGATATGTCCAGGCATCAATTTATGATGATTTTTTGCAAAATCAGGACCAATGGCTTCCATATCTGTTGCACCATTCAATAAATCTGTAGCTGCATCAAAACGCTTCATTGTCTGTTCATTTAAGCTCGGACTATCTGACAACCAAAGGATTACTGCATTATTATCCCCTTCAAATACTTCATTGCCATAGAAAAGGCCTTCTGCTACTGCTGCTGAAATGACAGTTTTGCCCGCACCAGTAGGGGCAGTTAATGAAACTGATGATAGGGAGCCGTCTTCAGCATATGTGCGCTGCATTGAATCCATTTTCTTCAAAAGACTATTTACCGCTTCTTTTTGAAAATCAAATAATTCATATTTCATATTAATCTAATCCCCCTTCTCCCCCAATTTCAAATGTACGAAGATAAGTTTCATAGAGACGATGTACATCATTTTCTGGAAGGCGTCTACAAATATTAGAATATCTCCTTTGGTCATCTGTGACCACAAACACGGTCTTGATAGACGGAGTGTTTTTAACTTTTTCACAAAACTTTGATGCCTGATTATAATTAAACAAAACCCCATAATGGTCCGTGGTCAGATAACTTTTACCTATACGACGAATAATTGGTCCTTTACAACCTGCTTGCATCCAGAGAATAGGTGCAATAGCATCAAAAGCATTGTCCAAACGGATAGGCCATGCAGATTCATAAGTCAACTCACAGAAAATCACATTAGCTTTGAATCCATTTGCCATTGGAATATTAGACCCTATATAATTTCCTTTTAGAGGTTCACCTTTTACATTCATGCCTTCTATTGTACATTTCGTACGTGGCCAAGTAACATAATGGGCAATACCATGTTTTTCCCATTCAGCATCATAGGGACGAAGTCCTTCTTTAGAGAGTTCCTTTTCTTCACTAGCAGAAACTTCATTATTAGTTACACTTATGCATCTACGATGACCCCCGTCTTCTGCATTCAGAAGATTTACTGCATGAAGTGTAGTCCCTGAACCCGCAAAGAAGTCTACTATAACTGCATTCTTTTTGTTTTCAACAAATAATTTTATGCAATCTTTAACAGCATATAATGATTTTGGGTAAGAAAAACGATTTTCACCACAAAAAATATCATTAACAATCTTTGTTCCATTTTGATTAGCATCATGGCTCTGGAAATCCCACTGTGTTTTAGGGGGCATCGCTCGAACTTCAGGATATACAGCCTTTACTGCACCATTTGGCTTATAACCTTGAACCACCGCTTTTCCGGAATTAATATCCTCAATTTTTCCAGATGTTATATATGAAATAGAATATTTTTGAGGATCATTAGGTGAGTGCTTTCCAACACTAATATAACCTTTTGATGCACGTTCCATAACAACTTCACCTAACAGCCCCCAATTCATTTCTAAGCCATCTTTTCTAATAGGCCATACTGTTGTACAACCATCTAAATCAGGCACATTTTCAATACACTCATCTGGTTTTAGCGGCGAGCCTACTCTCTCTATCCTTTTGGTCTCATCATTTACATATATTGGATAAAACTGCGAGACACCGCCCTTTTTACTCCCTCTTTTTGAAGCAACATCTGATCTTCTCAATGTGTCCCAAGTAATTTTTTCTAACTTTCCTCTTGACTCTAGAGCCATCTTTTCAGGACCATTACCACCTAACATTACAAAGTATATGAACTCATTTGTTCTTGAAAACTCACCTTGTCTAACGGCTCCAGCATGGTTAATCACACTACTAATCATTTGAATAGATGCTTCTGGGAATAACTGCTCTAATAATAATCCCAATCTTGCAAACTCATTTTCATCAATTGTAACTATGAGGACGGAATCGTTAGGGTTAAGGAGTTGTTTAGCCAGTTTCAATCGGCGTTCCATAAAAGCCAACCACTTACTATGGCGGTACTGGTCATTTTGGTCAATATAATTACAGTTGTATTTCCAATCCCTTGCATTAGGCTTATTATACGGTGGATCTATATATATGCAGTCTACATTTCCTGCATAAGCATATGCCAAAGCTTCTAATGCATGGTAATTCTCTGCATTGATGACCATATGATACGGATCATCAGGATTTCCCCGTTCAATACGGTCTATCTCATGCAATCCAGGATATATGACATCTCTGTAACTTAATGTGACAACTAAGTCATCCACATTAACTTCTTTTGTTTCAGAATCATGTCCAATTATAGCAATTCCATCTTTGATATCTTTCACTACCCATGGCACAGAATTTTCTTTTTTTTCAAATTCTCCCCGTGGTGGAAGTATGTTCACCACATCACCAGTAGACACTGCCTTTTTATATAATCTAACGGCTTCTGGAAGATTGTTTTCAAAAACCAAACCATATGAATGGTCTTTTACATATTTTTTTATTTGTCTAGCGAGTTCTGGATTGATCTTTTCCACTTCTGAAATAGTTTCTCGTATATTTGCCATAAAACTTTAGCCTCCTTCAAAGTTTTTTTTTAAAAAATCTATTTAACAATTATTCCTAACAATTACAAAATAAATCTTTAGTATTTGAGTAAATTAATTATCCTAAATTTAATATCTTATCGTTAGAATAAAAATTTTTAAAAAAATAATGCCAATTAAAAATAAAAATGTTAATTACTTTTTAATAAACCCTCATCTTCTAAGAAGGAATCAAAAGAAGATTTGGGAAAAATATCTGCAAAATCTATTAATGGAGAAATTTCCAATCTCTTGTACTGTTTTCTTATAGTGGCACCTACCGAACCTTTAGGCCCAATAGTTCTAGCATATTCCATACGCTGCTTATGTTTGTTCCGCTTAGATTTTTTAGATTGATCTATTACAATTCTCATTCCACTACTATTATTGTCATTATTTTCATCTTCTTTTGGTTTAGTATAAGTCGATACAAAACTTAACACTTTTATTTCACATTTCTTTAAGAATTCATGCAAATCAACAAATTCTTGACCTTTCTTACTGCAATAATCTTCATATAAAGAAGGCAAAACAATGAATAAAGATTCAAAAGGTTTTAATCTTAATTTAAAGGAAACATCCTCATCAACATAAGAGTTATAAAGTCTTTTAAATTTATTTTTCATATCCTGAGTGATTTCAGTACCCCTATCCACTTTTAAAAATGTATCTTCCATTATTCTTTGATCTTTTTGGTTATCTAAATTATGCCATTTAAATTCGATGAAATAAATGACTAAATTATCATCATTTAAATTATACCATAATGCATCAGTAGTTGAAGGAAGATTATTTTTATCAAATTTGGAACATCCTTTACAAATATCATCTAAAGATAGCATACGAAAGGAATTTTCAATTAAAGGATTCCTATTACGATCGGTTTCCCCTTTTTTATTTTTAGGCCATGAAATTTCAGTAATTGTATCATAATATTTGGGATTTTCTGTATATTCTTCTAGAAAATCAACAAACTCTTTATTAGAAATCGAAGTCATCATTCCCCTCCTTTCTCCCCTTACTTAATCTAACACGGTCAAGATAATCATAAGGATCTCCTAAATTATCATAAATTAAATATAATTCATCAGAAGGAATTTGATTAAAATTAAATCTATATTCCTCATCATCAGATTTTTCAGAAAGATAATAATTTACATACTCTTCGAAATCATAATATTCTGAAAATGTATCCATAGCTTCTATAAACATAGGACTATGAGAGTTAATATAAAGAGTAATATCTCCCTCTTTAGCAAGTAAAACTAAAATTCTTGCAAGTTTTATTTGCCATTCAGGATGTAAATTAACTTCAGGTTCATCAATAATTAACACAGAATTGTCTCCTAAAAAACGATTTCTGAGTAAAGATTGAATAACTGCTATTTGTTTAATACCTGATGCCGTATTTTTCATCGAGGAAGTGTACTTAGAACCTTTAGAAACAAATTTTAATTCACCCTCTTTTTTAATTATCCTTCCACCGACTACATCACTGACAATTTCTTCCAGAATTTTCATAGATTCATCATCAAACATTTTTGATGGCAGTTTTTTAGGGAATAAATGCTCTTTTAAATCACTTACATGCTCTGAATCGAAGTCACTGGATAAATAATTATCAAAAATAGAAAAGGACTCTAAGTAAAAGACATGTCCAATATTAAATTTACCATTTGATTCAAACTTATATTCTTTAAAATTTACATCAAAAGAAAATACAGCATTTGAGGAACCACTTAATTTGGCATTGTCGAACTCTGAAGGAAATTCTATTTCCAATTCTGAAAATAATAATTGTTCCATCACTTCCTTGAAAAATTCATTTGATTCTTCTTCAACAATTTGGATAATTCTTTTAACTTTATTGAAATCTTCAATTAATTTTTTCTTTGGGTTATCATTTGATTGAACATTAGAACTTAAAAATCCTTTAGATTTTTTATCTGAAGCGATAAACTCCTCAAATAGAATTCCAATTTCTTCAAACCACTCAAGCAAATCCTCAAAATTATCATAATGGCGATTTTTTATAAATTCCCTAGTTCTTCGTGTTTTTTGAACCAATTCACTTAATGAATAACTATCATTATTATAAAATCTTAAAGAAAGGTAAAACTTCTCTAATGCCTCAAGAAGACTAGGTGCAACTAATTTATCCCTATTTGATGAATTTGCTTTCAAAAAACAATAAAATAATTTACTAGCTGTAGATTTACCAGTAGAATTTTGTCCGCCAATGATATTAATCTTATTTATATCTAACACCGCATTAGCAATAGGTCCAACATCTTTTAATTCAAGTTTAAGTTCATTTATCATAAAAATTCCATTAATTATAATTTTTTAAAATGCAAGAATAAATTATACATTACAACTCTTTTTAAATCAAGGTTGAAAGTTAAGTATTCTTCAAATATTTTTTGCTCTTTTGAAAATCCCCTATTTTCCCATAACTATTAGAATCGGCAAAATATGTGCATAGCATCATCAAGCAAAAAATCCAACTAAAAAGTTTTCATATAAAATTTGAAAAATAAAAATTAATTATTCTAAATCATCAAAACTCTCTTCAATATCTGGATCAAACATTACAGCATTATCATAGTATTTATGTGCTTTTTCTAAATATCCCATTCTTTTATAAACTATAGCCATATTCTTCAAAACAAGACTATTATCAGGAGATAATTCTAAAGCTTTTTCATAACATTTTAATGCTTCTTCATATCGTGATGTTTCTCTAAATGCATAAGCTTTATTATTCCAACAAATATAATCATTAGGTGCAATATTTATAGCTTCATCATAACATTCTAAAGCTTCATCCCATTTATCTAACTTTTCTAAAGCATAAGCTTTATTTATATACACTCCCTTTAAATTTGGTTCTATATTCAATGCTTTATTAGAAACTTCTATAGCTTCTTCATATTCTCCTATTTGTAATAATATATAAGCATAGTTTCCTAAAAATTCTGCATTTTCAGGCAAAATTTCTAATGCAGCAACGATATTTTTTTGCGCATTTAACAAATCATCCATTTTTATATAAACTAAAGTTTTATAAAACATAGAAATAGCACTATTTGGATTATATTTTAAAGCTTTTTCATAGCATTTAAGCGCTTCTTCATATTTACCTAATTGGTAGTATGCAAAACCTTGTCTGTTCCAAGCAGGGGGTTGGTCAGGCATAATTTCATTTAGTAACTCATAAATCTCAATCTGCTTTTCATATTCACCCATCTCTGAATATATATCTGCTTGTATAAAAGCTTCTTGAACAGAATTAAAAGGAGTGTCTTTAAGTATTTCTTCAGATTTAATATCCCTCTCTAAACCTTGAATAGCTTCTTTAATATCTTCATTTGAAGGATTAATCTTATGAAGTTCTTTCAATACTTCTAAAGCCTTTTCATTATTTTGTGTCATTTTATAAAGAGCGACCAAATTCATATAAATCGGTTCATCATTAGAAAATTTTCTAGCTTCTTCAAATTCTGAAATTGCTTTATCCAACTCCATTTTTCTAAAATGACAAAATCCTATGGAATTATGCGCTCTTCCAGCAATATCATCACCCGGATATTCCAAAGTCTCTTCAAAAACAGAAATCGCATCATCAAACCTTTCTAAATCCAATAAAGTTTCTCCTTTAAGAAACATTACATTTACATCTACAAGAAAATGCTTATCTAAAATTTTATCACATAATTCAATAACTTCTTCTGGAGTATTTGCTTCTCTTAATTGTGTGTATAGTTCTTGCAAAAAATCACCCCTTATTTTATTCTTATTAATATATTATTTAAAAAAAATAGAATATAAACCTGTTGATTTGATTCTTAAATAATAAAAACAAATACAAATTAATAAAAAAAATTAAAATATTCTTCTTTTGGGCAAAATCTAGTTTAGAAGGTGCAAAAATAGAAACTTTATAAAACAGATATTGTGAATAAAATGAGTGAATGATTAAAAAAATAGATTGGAATTTATCATTCCAATCAAATTATATCATAAAATTAACAATCATGAATAAATCAATTTTACAATCAATGAATTCCTTTAAATAATCAAATTCTTTATCTAAGCTGTTTTCAGAATCCATGTCTTTTAGATTGTAATATAAGACTCCGAACAAATAAATCGGCTTTTCTTTAGGATACATTCTGATTATTTCAAATGAATTACTCCTGCTTAGTTCAGTAATGA
>AUXO018612171.1_pt1 | contig 10202 bp, 6 predicted proteins | sample 768731 | NCBI WGS metagenome assembly AUXO01 (sample SAMN02715735, study PRJNA202380) | gut metagenome | biome: sheep rumen | host: Ovis aries | place: New Zealand: Palmerston North | reverse complement strand
GGATATATGTTCATTGCACCTTTTTTCCTTGTGTATTGCTTTTTCCAGATTTGGCCTTTGATTTACACGTTTATTCTGTCCTTTAAGGGCAATCAGGCGAACAATGCCGCTTTTGTAGGAATGGAGAATTATTCTACTATTCTGTTTGGTAAAGGTTCGTCAGCCGGTGCCGCAGCAACTCATGCTGAGTTTGCCAAGGCACTCGGAAACACATTTGTTCTTTGGTTCGGTAACTTCATTCCGCAGATTCTGCTTTCTCTTTTGCTTGCGGTATGGTTCACAGATGCCAAGGTAAAGCTCCCCGGAAAGGGATTTTTCAAGATTGTTATGTACATGCCGAATATCATCACAGCCGCATCCGTTGCTGCTCTGTATGTAAACCTTTTCGGCGACTCCAAGAACTACTTCATCAATGCAACATTGCTGAATATGCATCTTGTGAGTGAACCCATTAAGTTCGTTACTGACCCTGTCAATTCCAAAATCATGGTTATGTTTATTCAGACATGGCTGTGGTTCGGAAACACTATGATTATGCTGATGTCCGGTATCATGGGTATCAGTCCGTCACTGTTCGAAGCTGCTGATATTGATGGTGCAAATTCTACACAGCAGTTCTTCAAGATTACTCTTCCTCTGCTTCAGCCCATCATGGTTTACACACTCGTAACTTCCATGATTGGTGGTCTCCAGATGTTCGACCTGCCGTATCTGTTCCACAATGGTGCTAACTTCTCCAAGGAACTGGAAACAGTTGCGGTTTACATCTACTACAACTTCAACAAGGGTACTGTTGAACAGGCAAGCTATGGTTATGCCGGTGCGGCTTCCATTATCATCTTCGCAATTACCGCTGTTCTGGGTTCTATCACATTCTACATGAACCGTGATAAGGATGCTATCGCTAAGAAGAAGCAGCGCAAGAAGGCTGAAAAGCAAATGAAAGCTAAGATGAAGCAAGGAGGTCTGACAATATGAGCATGAAAGAACAGTATGGTCAGCAGAAAGATAGTTACCATTCCAAAATTATGGCAAAGTCCATTGCCATCTTTGTGGTTTGCGTTATTCTGACACTGATTTGTCTCGTCCCGATTTACATTCTGATTGTAAACTCTACCCATGCACATATGGACTTGGCACAGAATCCTTCCCGTTTCTTCTTCGGCAAGTCCCTCGGTGCAAACATCAAAACTTTGATGAATGACCTTCCGGCAGATGCAGGAAAGGCTGCAAAGCGTGTCGCTCAGCAGTATTCTTCCGCATTCAGCCTCGGTCGTGGTTACTTAAACAGCTTGATTATTGCAGGTTTCTCTACATTATTAACTGTATTCTTCTCTGCAATGACAGCTTATGGTCTGACGGTTTATGACTTTAAACTCAGTGGTGCAGCTTATACCTTTATCATCGGCGTTATGATGATTCCGGTACAGGTATCTTCCGCAGGTTTCGTACGTTTTATGTACTCTCTGCACCTGATTAACAGCTTTATTCCGCTGATTGTTCCGGCGATTGCCGCCCCTGCCGTTATCTTCTTCATGGTTTCTTACATGAAATCAAGTTTCCCCTTGGAAATCGTGGAAGCTTCGAGAATTGACGGCTGCGGCGAATTCCGTACCTTCATTACCATCGCTATCCCGATGATGAAGCCGGCTATCGCTGTACAGGCTATTTTTGCATTCGTTTCCAACTGGAATAACTACTATACTCAGAACATGATTCTGAAAAATGCAGACTATGCAACTGTGCCGATTATGGTTTCCAAGGTACTGGCATTCGACAAGAACATTGATAATGGTGTAAACTATCTGTGTATCACATTGTCAATCATCCCGATTGTCGTTGTATACTTCATTCTTTCAAAGTTCATCATTGCAGGTGTTGCCCTCGGTGGTGTAAAGGAATAATTTCCAAAATCAAGCAAAACATCTTTTGCCCCTGTCAAACGGCAGGGGCTCTTTTTGTGCATCCTGACAAAAAAAGTTCCCGACATTTCATCGGGAACAGATTTCATATTAACGGCATCTGGTTGGCTTCTTCCAGTTCTTTGGCGAGTTTTCCAGCGACTGGAATATTTTTCACACGGTATTCTTCCAGTTTTTCGAGGCGTTCTCCTTCGGGGAGTTCAGCACTGGCAACTTTGTGCTTGATTTGCAGGTTGATGACCTGAACGCCTTGTGTGGAACGTGTCGATTTTTCCGGAATCTGGGACGTATGGAACAAAATCGCACGGTTGGACGTGGAACGAATCAGAATATCTGTATCTTCCGGAATCCAGAAAATATTCACCAACGGCGACTTGTCAGAAAAGGCATTCGCCAATTTTTTGCGGTTGGTTTTGGTCGCATAGGCGGAAAGCGGGACTTTCGCACATTTACCATTTTCATAGACAAATATCAGCATTCCGGAATAATCCATTGTGGCAATCAGTTTCGAGACGTGTTCATCTTCTTCAAAGCCCAGCTTGACGGGGATGTAGTCGCCTAAAATACTTGCTTTTGCATCATCAAAGGCACTTGCATGGGTCTTGTAAACCTGTGCTTTGTCAGAGAAAAACAGCAGTTCGGTTTTATTGGTGGCTTCAATTTTTTGTGAAATAAAGTCGCCTTCCTTGACTTTTTGTTCTCCGCTCATGCGCAGGCTCTGGGGAGTAATTTTCTTGAAATATCCCTCACTCGACAGGAACAGCGTGACAATATAATCTGGCGTTTCATCTTGTATGGGAATTTCTTCTTCCTCACTGGCATGATAGAACATTGTTTTTCGGGGCTGAGCGTATTTTTTCGCCGTGGTCTGGAGTTCATGCTTGATAATCTGACGGATTTTTTTCGGATTTGCAAGAATCTCTTCCATGTCGGCGATTTCAGCGGTCAGATTGTCCACGTCTGCGATTTTGTTCAGGATGTATTCTTTGTTCAGGTGGCGGAGTTTGATTTCTGCGACATATTCCGCTTGAATCTGGTCAAGCCCGAATCCGTTCATGAGATTCTGTACTACTTCGGATTCTTGGGGAGTGGCACGGATTATCGAAATCGCCTTGTCAATGTCAAGCAGGATTTTTTTCAGCCCCTCCAACAAGTGAAGCTTTTCCTTTTTCTTGGCAAGGTCAAACTGCACCCTCCGGCGGACACAGCTTTCACGGAAATTCAGCCATTCTGTTAAAATTTCACGAATTCCCATGACTTTGGGCATATTGCCTATCAGAATGTTGAAATTACATGCAAAACTATCTTGCAGGGGAGTCATGCGGAATAATTTCTGCATGAGCTTTTCGGGGTCAGTGTTCCGCTTGACATCAATCGCAAGCCGGAAGCCGTTCACGTCAATTTCATCACGCACATAGCTGATTTCACGGAGTTTTCCAGCTTTGACAAGTTCCGTGATTTTGTCCTTGATTTGTTCCAAAGTCGTGGTGTAGGGAATTTCAGTCACTTCAATGCATCCGGCGGATTTGTCATAGTTCCACTTCGAACGCAGGCGAAGACTTCCCCGACCTGTATCGTATACTTTCCGGAGTTCGGCTTCATCCCACAGCAAAAAGCCACCGCTGGGGAAGTCAGGACCTTTTAATGTGGAAAGTATGTCATGTTCGGGGTTCTCCATCAGCCTGATGACCGTCTCACAGAGTTCTGCAAGATTGAAAGGGCAGATATTGCTTGCCATAGAAACCGCAATTCCCATATTCGCATTGACGAGGATTGACGGAAACGTTGCCGGAAGTAATGCCGGTTCGGTCATGGTGTTGTCGTAGTTCGGGATGAAATCCACCGTTTCTTTGTCGATTTCTGAAAACAAAGTTTCGCAGATGGGCGCAAGTTTTACCTCTGTATAACGAGATGCCGCAAACGCCATATCCCTTGAATAATGTTTTCCGAAATTGCCCTTGCTGTCAACATAAGGGTGCAACAAGCATTCATTTGCACGGGTCAGACGAACCATTGTTTCATAAATTGCTTGGTCGCCGTGCGGATTCAGGCGCATGGTCTGACCGACTACATTTGCCGATTTCGTCCGCACTCCACTCAGCAAGCCCATTTTGTACATCGTATAAAGCAATTTCCGGTGGGACGGTTTGAAACCATCAATTTCCGGCAATGCTCTTGAAATAATCACACTCATGGCATAGGGGAGGTAATTTTTTTCGAGTGTGTCAGTAATATTTTCTTCCTGTGTCAAGCCGGCATTTTCAAACCATGCATCCATTGTCGGCTTTTTGGGTTTCGTGGGTTCTTTTCGTTTTGCCATATCGAACATCCTTTCATGAAAAATTTTTCAACACAACATATCTATATTACCACAATTCCGGCATTTTGTCAAGTCTAATTCCGGAAATGGGCACAAAAAAGGACAATGCCCCGTCAAAGGGCATTGTTTCAGGTGAAAAGCTTTGATTTGATTTCGTCAGAAAGCTGTAAAATTTCCAGCCATTCCGGCGCAGTCTGCACGGCATTGACATTCCATAATTCCGGATGTCCTCTTTCCATGGTGCAGAATAATTCCCTCAATCGGACTGCATCACGCTGAATTTTCTCATCAATCCAGTATTCCTCAAGGAATATTGACAAATTTTCATCACATAAATTGCAACGTGCATCAATGTCGAACTCTTCGAAAATATGATATGCAATTGTTTCGTCTGTTTCCAAAAGAAGAAATTTTCCGCATTCGTTCAGCGTATGCACAAAACGGTCGTAACGGTCTTTTTTCTGCTGTTCGTATCGTTTCCAATTCATTGCAGAGTATCTCCTTCTAAATAATAATGCATCAAAAGGGCAGTCATGCCGTGGTAAGAGTGCGAACCCTCAATAACTCCATTCACTTTCAAAGACGTGTCCATCACAACATCTGCGGTCTGTGAAACAACATCCGTCGGGATGAATTCTTCCTTTTCCTTGTGTTCCTCCCAATAATCTTCGGGCACAAATGTGTACATATCCCTGTCAACTTCGGGCAGAATCTGTGCGCTGATTTCGAAATATTTTTCCCATGCGGTTTCGTCGTCCTCGAAATGCGGTTCGAACCATTCCAAGGCGGAAATATATGCAGAATAGCGGAAATCTGCGCTGTCACTCGTCATGCAGGCGAGAAATGCATAATATCCGGCTTCATCTTCAAAAATATTCCCCTTCAAATGCGTGAATTCGTGGCAGATGGTAACAGGCAAATTCACCGGATAGACCACCGGATTGTAATTTGCTTCCATCGAAAAAGGATAGTAAATCCCTAAAAGATTCTGCTGTGAGAAGAAATAACTGTGATAGATGGACTTTGCGTTCGGATACCAGCCACCATATTGGGGGTACGTCTGCGAAAGTCTCGACATACATTCTTTCGCTTCTGACATTAAATTATCTGTCATGACAAAATATCCGTCTTCATCTCGTGCAATCAGTGCGGATTCACGGTTTGCGCCGTCCACCAACATTTGATATACTTTCAAAATGTCCTTGGTCGCTATCTCCGTTTCAATCGTCTGGCTTAACTGTGTCCCCTGATACAGCACGAAAAACCGGCTTGTCATGACTGTGAATAACCATGTCAGAATCCATCCGCATATCTGCCCATAGATTCCGGCGATTTTTTTCCGCCTGCCCTTCGCAAATATCATGAACCCAATAAAACTTATCAACCCCACTACTATCAGCACAATTCCGGCAAATATCATCCATTCCCCCAGCGAAAAAGGGAAAATATTGCTGATGTGACTCCAGATTGACGAAATACAGGGGAAAATGTGCGCAATGTAAAAATCAACAGCTCCATGAAATACCTTTGCTAACAGATTGATGATGATTAGAATTCCCCATATGATAAACATGAATTTTGTCGATTTTTTTAATTTCATGACGTTGCTCCCTCTTGGCTGTAATCTTTGAAAGAAATGTTAATATCCACTTCTCCTTTTATCCCCGGAACAATGCCGGAGTCCGTATACTGCCATATTTGATAATCATAATAATAAGTAGCTTCATCATTGTATTCCGCCAGCCAGAAATCATAGTCTGTCAGCATGGGTAAATCTAATTTCAGCAGGGAAGTGCGCTTGTTCTGATAAACCATGGGTGTAAATCCTGCGTTCCGGATGGTGTCACAAAATGCCCTTGTGCATTCCGTGAGCGCATCCACCGAAATGCCGTCTGTCCGTGCCTTGTCAGTCGTGACGATTTCCCAGTCAAATACAACTGGATATGTGACAGGGCTGTCACCAATCAGGGAGAGGGTCATTTCTGCTTCCTCAATGGCTTCCTGCGCTGTCAGTGCCTGTGAATAGAAATATACTCCTACATCCAGTCCGGCATCCAGTGCGCCCTGCATATTCCTGTCAAAGTACTTGTCAACCGTCAATGAGCCTGAACCATATCCACGGAAACCACAGCGCAGCATCACAAAATCAACACCCGAATTCTTGACCATGTTCCAGTCAATTTCTTCCTGATGGGACGAAACATCAATTCCCACCAGTGAAGTCACATGGTTATTCTCCAGATAGTAGGCACGACCATTCCGAGTGACAAAATTTTCCTTGTCGTGGCTGTCTGCCGGAACATCTGCAAGCACCGGAAGCCATATCTGTCCATATGCGCCGTCTTGTAGGAAAATTTTCTCACCGCTTACATCATAAATTCTTTTATCGGGGATGGTCTCTGTCGGAATTGTTTCTTCGGGATTGGGTTCGGTTGTCGGGGCGTTTTCGGTTCTGGCGGTCAATGAGGCTGGAATGATGTTTTCGTCTGCTTTGGCTGGACTTTGTTCACGAAGCAACAACACCGCCACAATGAAAATCAGCACAACTATCATGACCGACTGGAAAATTGCAATCAATTTCAGTTTCAGCATATAAACTCCTTTCTATGTATCCAATAGTATCAGTATACCACAAATTCGACATTTTGTAAAGTTATTTTTCTTTCCAATTATATTCATGAAAGTGAATTTCTATCCCGAAACAACAAACACCCCTGAAATCGGGGTGTCTGTTTATAGATAATATTGTCATCAGATACGAGGTGTGTGGCTTCCTGCGTGTTCGGGCTGTTCACCTTTGGCGGTGCGGACAATCTGGACATTGTTGTAAATATCCATACCAGTTCCGGCAGGAATGAGCTTACCAATGATAACATTTTCCTTGAGTCCCTGTAAATAGTCAATCTTGCCACGGATTGCAGCATCTGTGAGTGCCTTTGTGGTCTCTTGGAAGGATGCCGCAGACAGGAAAGAATCAGAGCTGGACGCCGCCTTTGTGATACCCTGAAGGACAGGAGAAACGGTGACAGGCTGCATATCTGTGTGTCCGTCTGCAATCATCTGTGCAATACGCTCATTGATGTCAACAATGTGCTTGGATTCAATCAACATACCCGGAAGCAGATACTCCACGTTCGGGATGTCATTGCCTGAGCCTGCATCCTCTACTCTTACCTTGCGGAGCATCTGACGAACGATAACTTCAATGTGCTTGTCGTTGATGTCAACACCCTGCAAACGGTATACTTTCTGTACTTCGATAATGATATAGTCCTGTACAGCGGAAGTATCCAGTACTTCAAGGATTCTGGACGGATAAATATTACCTTCTGTCAGGCGGTCGCCTTTCTTGACGGTTGCGCCCTCCTTGATATAGGAACAATATTTATAGTTGTAAGGAATGCTGATTTCCTCATTTTCGCCTGTGTCGTAGTTGTTGATAATCAGCGTGCGGAGGGTCTTTTCTTCATGAAGATGCAGTGTGCCGTCAATGCTTGCGATAATTGCCGCATTCTTCGGCTTTCTTGCCTCAAACAGTTCCTCAACACGAGGAAGACCCTGTGTAATATCACCCTCACCACCGGAAGCGATACCGCCGGTATGGAATGTTCTCATGGTCAGCTGTGTGCCCGGTTCGCCGATGGACTGCGCCGCAATCGTGCCGACTGCTTCACCAACGGAAACGAGGTTATTATTGGCGAGGTTCGCACCATAGCACTTTGCACATACACCCAATTTGGAACGGCATTTCAGAACGGAACGAATCTTGATTCTTTCAATGCCAAGGTCAATAATCCTTTGTGCATCCTTTTCGGTCAGAAGCTTATCCTTGCTGATGAGCAGTTCTCCGGTCTCCTTGTCACGCAAATCAGATACGAGGAAACGTCCGACAAGGCGGTCTGTCATGGGTTCAATCAATTCTTTGCTTTCGCCGTTGATGGTGGAAATTTCGTATACTTCGATACCGTCATCTGTTCCGCAGTCCTGCTCACGGATGATAACATCCTGTGAAACATCTACCAGTCGGCGAGTCAGATAACCAGAGTCGGCTGTACGGAGGGCGGTATCTGCCAAGCCCTTTCTTGCACCTCTGGAGGAAATGAAGTATTCCAAGATGTTCAGACCTTCACGATAATTCGCACGAATCGGAATTTCAATTGTTGTACCGGAAGTATTGGCAATCAAGCCACGCATTCCGGCAAGCTGTCTTAGCTGTGCAATAGAACCACGAGCACCGGAATCCGCCATCATCTGAATGGGGTTGTAAGGGTCCATGTTGCGTTTCAGGGCTTCTGTGACTTCGTCTGTGGCTGCGTTCCATGTGGACACGACCAGACGGGATTTTTCGGTTTCAGAGATGTGACCGGAATTGTACATCTTTGTGATAAGAGCAATTTTTTCCTCTGCGGCTGCGATAATGTCCTTTTTCTGCGGGGGAATTGTTGCATCACATACGGCGGTTGTAATGCCGGAACGTGTGGAATATTTGAAGCCTAAAGCCTTGATTTTGTCAAGCACTTCGGAAGTTGTTGTTGTGCCGTGAATTCTGATACAACGGTCAATAATTTCCGAAAGCTTGCCTTTCTTAACGAGGAAAGAGATTTCAAGGTCAAACTGCTTGTCAGAATTGGTTCTGTCAACATAGCCCAGATTCTGCGGAATGTTTTCATTGAAAATCAATCGTCCGATTGTGCAGTCGATAATCTTCGAAAGCTTCTTTTCTGCAACGTCCTTTGTAATGCGGACACGGATGGGGGCATGAAGTGTGACATCTCCCTCATAATATGCCATCATTGCTTCGTCTACGTCACGGAAGACCTTTCCTGCGCCCTTGTCGTTCTCTTTGAGGAGTGTCAGATAATAAGAGCCAAGTACCATATCCTGTGACGGAACGGCGACAGGGCGACCGTCAGAGGGCTTTAACAGGTTGTTCGCTGCCAGCATCAGGAAACGTGCTTCGGCTTGTGCTTCGGCGGAAAGCGGAAGATGTACCGCCATCTGGTCGCCGTCAAAGTCGGCATTGAATGCGGAACATACAAGGGGATGCAGTTTCAGGGCACGACCTTCCACCAGAATCGGCTCAAATGCCTGAATACCCAGTCTGTGCAATGTGGGGGCACGGTTCAATAATACCGGATGGCTCTTGATGACGTGTTCGAGGGCATCCCATACGGATTTATCCGTTGCACGGTCAACAATCTTTCTTGCAGACTTGATATTCGGGATAACGGCTGTGTCAACCAGTCGCTTCAATACAAACGGCTTGAAAAGTTCCAGTGCCATTTCTTTCGGTAAACCGCACTGATACATTTTCAGCTCAGGTCCTACGACGATTACGGAACGTCCGGAATAGTCTACACGTTTACCAAGCAGATTCTGACGGAAACGCCCCTGCTTGCCTTTCAGCATATCAGAAAGAGATTTCAATGCACGGTTATTAGGACCAGTAACAGGGCGACCATGACGACCATTATCAATGAGTGCATCCACTGCCTCCTGTAACATACGCTTTTCGTTTCTGACAATAATATCAGGAGCTTCCAGTTTCAGCATACGCTGTAAACGGTTGTTTCTGTTGATAACACGGCGATACAAGTCGTTCAGGTCGGAAGTTGCGTAACGTCCGCCGTCCAGCATGACCATCGGGCGCAAATCCGGCGGAATCACCGGAACAACACTCAATACCATCCAGCTGGGCTTGTTGCCGGATTGCAGGAATGCTTCAATGATTTCGAGACGCTTCAAAATCTTGATTCGCTTCTGACCATTGGGATTCTGCTTCATCTGTTCTTTCAGACCGTTTGCAACCCATTCCAAATCATTGACCCAGTTTTCCTTGCGGATGTCTGCGAGACTTTCATCTGTGGGGTCAAAATTCTTGTCGAACAATTCGAGAATATAGGGGAATCCGGTCTTAACAACGGCGGGGCTGTCGGTGGTGTCTTCACACTTGCGGTTGT
>AUXO017835855.1_pt1 | contig 10203 bp, 7 predicted proteins | sample 768731 | NCBI WGS metagenome assembly AUXO01 (sample SAMN02715735, study PRJNA202380) | gut metagenome | biome: sheep rumen | host: Ovis aries | place: New Zealand: Palmerston North | reverse complement strand
TTTCAAGTTCGGCTCCCTGCGCAGCAAGTTCATCCCCTTTTTGCTGCAATTCATCCGCTCTGTTTGTGATATCGTTTCCCCTTGCTTCCAAGTCATCTGCTTTTTCTTTTACACCTTCAAGATAATCAGTCCACTCGTTAACATCTTCTTCCAACTGTTTTGCAGCATCGGAATCGTCAAGATATCCGCCGGTTACACAAAGGACTGCCAGCTGTTCTCCCAGATTTTCGGCTCTTTCATTTTTTTCTTCATCGGTTTCCGGCTTTTCGTTATAGACATATGCGTATTGATACGTTTCATTGACATCTATGTTTTCAAATGTTTGCTCCGTTACCAAAGCAACATCAAATGTTAGCGCATCAAACATAATATCCACGTTGTTTTCAAACAATGTGCTGTAGTCGGAATTTGCCACAAGCGCCGTGACTTTCATTGCCACTCCGTCTACGTTTATTGTATCGCCAACCTTAATACCGTTATTGTCGGCATGCATCCTGTCTATAGCTATCTCATTTAATCCGGTCGGCAGTTCTCCTTCCATTACGCATGCCCTGTTAACGTCTTGCCTTATCTTAAATACTCTGACCCCCGCATCCCTTTCTCCGTCAAGGTCAAAATCTTCGTCCGCAGTCTTGTAAAACTGCTCATATACCGTAATTTGTTCTTCCTCAAATTTTGACAATAATTCTTTTGTCGCTTCATTTTTCAGCGTAAAATTACCATCTTCTATGTTGTATTTTTCATAAGCGTCGTTTGCCGCCCTTTCCATGCTGCCGTTTGCAACGAACACCCCGGAAACGAAACCTATCATAAATGTCAGAAGAATAAACAAAGCCAAATATTTCTTCCACTCAGCTTTAATTTCCCTTCCGACACGTTTCTTTAAAACATTTTTCATCATCTGCCTCCGCTACCAATCCAACTCTGTGGCGCTTATTTTATTTTCATTAACAATGTTTTTTCTAACCTGTCCGTCTCTGAGCTTTATCGTATGGTCGGCCATGGCTGAAATCGCCTCATTATGTGTAACCATGATAACCGTATTTCCGTATTTTTGGTTGACATCTTCTATGAGCTTAAGTATTTCTTTGGATGTTGCATAATCCAAAGCACCTGTAGGCTCGTCGCACAGCAATATGTCCGGATTTTTAACTATCGCACGTCCTATGGATGTTCTTTGTTGCTGTCCACCGGACAGTTGATTAGGCAACTTGTGCCGATGCTCATACAAACCCAATGTTTTTAGCAAATCGTCAATATCAAGAGGATTGTCCGACAAATATGCACCTACTTCTATGTTTTCCTTAACCGTAAGATTTGGTATTAGGTTGTATAGCTGAAATACATATCCCAGGTGTTTTCTTCTGTATTTTGTCAACGCTTTTTCGTCCATATCCTTAAGCTTATCACCGTTTATGGCTATATATCCGTCATCCGTGCTGTCTATTCCCCCGATTATATTTAAAAGTGTTGATTTTCCGGAGCCCGAAGGACCCAGCAAAACACAAAACTCCCCTTTTTTTACCTTAAAATCCATTCCTTTTAAGACTTCCTGTTTACTTTCTCCTTCCCCATAGGACTTATAAACCTTGCTCACTTCCAAAAAATTTTCATCAACCATTTTTACTCTCCCTATTATTGATTTAGTACCCATGCGCCGGCATTTTCCTGTGCATGCTTCATTTCTTTGTATATTCCGCCTCTGCCTTCAAGCTCCGAGGCTCTTCCCTGTTCTTTTACGACTCCGTCTTTCAAAACAACTATTTTATCGGCGCCGGAAATTGTCCTGAGCCTGTGGGCAATCACCATTACCGTTTTTCCTTCTATCAATCTCGATACAGCGCTTTGTATAACTGTTTCGTTTTCAGCATCTAAGGATGCGGTGGCTTCATCCAAAAGTATTACCGGTGCATCTTTCAAAAATGCTCTGGCAATGGATATCCTCTGTCTTTCACCTCCCGAAAGTTCATTACCGTTTTCTCCGATTATTGTGTTATATCCATCGGGCATCTTATTTACGAAATCGTCGCAATTTGCAAGGCGTGCAGCTCTTAGCACCTCTTCGTCGCTTGCGTCTTTTTTGCCTATTCTGATATTTTCCATAACCGAATTATTAAACAGTGTTACATCCTGAAAAACTATGGAATAATAGTTTAACAAGGTTTCGGGGTCTATTTCCGCGATATTTCTTCCTCCGAATCTTATGCTGCCTTTTGTGACGTCCCAAAATCTTGCCGCAAGTCTTGAAACAGTGGTTTTTCCGCCGCCCGACGGTCCTATAAGCGCCGTTACTTCACCCTGCTTTGCCGTAAAGGTTACATCTTTTAGCACATTTTCTCCGTCATCATACGAAAATCCCACATGATTAAATTCTATGTCGTATCCATTAGGCTCAAAACGCGTATCGCCTTCCTGCTTCTTTGTGTCATTCATCTCGTTTGTTCTGTCGATGTTTACCTGCATTGCATTTATTGCTCCAAGATTTATGAAGCTTCCACTCATTGGTTCATATATGCGGGATACTACCAAAATGAAAGCAAAAAATGAAATAAGCGACAATTCTCCGTTAATCAGCATTGAAGCGCCCAAAAGTACGGTTGTTGCGATTCCGACCTTTAAAAACATTTGCGCCGGTACCACAAATGCCGCCACTCCCAGCTCGGCTATTATAGATTCTTTTTCAAAATCCACAATCTTGCCATCAAGTTCTTTCAAGGCAGCATCCTCTGCATTATAACTTTTTAAATCTCTCATGCCCTCGATTATTTCCTGAATTCCGTCTTCCAGACTGATTCTCTTGTTTTGCTTTCTTTTATTAAAATAATTCTGAGCTTTTTTGGAAAGCGCTACGGCCAAAAGCGCAATAGGTATAACCCATATGGCGGCAAGAGCCATTTTCGGGTTGTATATTATAAGTCCCACAGCCACTATTATTGTGGAAATAATCGAGCCGTAAAATTGTGGCATCTGGTGTGAAAATGTCTGCTCGATGGTTGTGCAGTCACCAAGTATATTTGTTGTAAGATCCGATAAATCCTTTTTTCCGAAGAAGGATAAAGGCAACTTTCTTAAGGACTCCGCAAGTCTTATTCTTCTGTTTCCCGACTCTTTGTATGTCGTGTAAAACGTTGTATTGTACTGGATAAACTGGGTCATATAAATAAGCGCTATCACCACAACTATAGCCACAATGTAAAACGGTATATTTCCCTTTGGTATAACTCCGCTTAGCAAATCGTTGGTAACAAAATATAAAAGCCCTACCGGAAGCATCAAAACCATGTCACCGATTGTGCACATTACAACCGCTTTTATAAAATCCTTTGCACCTTGCCTTGAAAGTGCGTATTTTCTCATCAATCTCTCAAGCACTGATTCCACCTACTTTCCATTCTATGGTCGTACCGTATTCATCCCATAATTTCTTGTACAATCCGCCTTTATTTATAAGTTCTTTATGGTTTCCGATTTCAACAGTTTTTCCGCGATCCATAACTATGATTTTGTCCGCATTTTGTATGGTTGTAAGCCTGTGAGCAATCATTATTACCGTCTTGTTTTTCGCAAGCTTTGCAAACGATTGCTGTACAAGATATTCATTCTCCGGATCGGCAAACGCCGTAGCTTCGTCCAATACAACAACCGGTGCATCTTTCAAAAATGCCCTTGCAATGGCTATTCTTTGCATTTCTCCTCCAGAAAGATAAACACCCTTAGTGCCTATTACGGTATCTATTCCGTCCTTAAGCTTTTCTAAAATGCCTTCGCATTTGGCATCTTTCAAAGCTGCCAAAACTTCTTCCCTACTTGCATCCGGTTTTCCGAGTTTTACATTCTCATATATGCTTTTTTTAATAAGTCTGCTGTCCTGGAATACATAAGAAATAGTGTTCATCAATGTTTCTTTGTCTATTTCCTTAACATCAACCCCGCCTATTTTAATCCTTCCCTCTGTAACATCCCAAAATCTTGATATCAAGCCCGCGATTGTGGATTTTCCTCCTCCGGATGGACCTACAAGAGCCAACACCTTTCCCTTTTCGGCCGTAAAAGATACGTTTTCCAATGCCTGTACATTGCTGTTTTCATAGCTGAAGGATACATTTTCAAACGAAACGTCATAACCGTTTTGAGCCAATTTTTCGGCAATATGATTATCGTTTTGCTTTTCGTTTCCAAAAGGCTTTAACTCCATTATGCCATCAATGCGCTTTAGGGCATCTTTTACCTGCATGGAGCCATCCGCCATATACATAACCCTCATAAGCGTTGTTGTTATTATCGGAGTGAATATTACATAAAATATAAAGTTTAATGTCACATCGGCCGTTACCGAACTTCCGCCATTTGTAAGTATCAAGGCAAGCACAATCAAAAACGCAAACGCACTGTTTATAAATGTCAAAAACATTATCATTGCCGGTCTGCATTGTTTTGTATATCCGATACAAAATTTTCCGTAATTGTCTATTGATTTTTTGAATTTTGAAAATGAATACACCGTTTGACCGAATGTCTTTACCACAGGAATTCCTCTGACATATTCCACCGCCTCATTGTTCATGTCTTCCAATGCGTCGGTGTACTTTCTCATTGATTCCTGCATAACCGGACCAATCATTTTCATCATGGACAAAAGTGCAAGGATAATCGGCAAAATAGATACTAGACCGAATTTCCAATCGATAATAAACATAATTGCCACCATTCCGATAGGTGTAGCTATTGCCCCTGCCATATCGGGCATATTGTGAGCCAGATAAGTTTCAGCCGCACCGCTTGTATCGGCTATTATTTTTCTGACCCTGCCGCTTCCCATTTCATCATAAAAACCTACCGGAAGCTTTGTTATGTGTTTAAGCAACATTCTCTTTATAGCACTTCCTATGCGAAATGCCGCAAGATGCGAGCACATCAGTGCCCCAAAATACACAATCATTGTAACTACCGAAAACAATACCGCCATTTTCGCATAATGACCTATCATCGTTGCCTCTTCAAAGTTTGGGGCAACGTTTATTACATCTCTTATAATAAAGAATATGTATATAAGAGGTAACAAAGCTATAAGTGCACTAAGGAAAGAGCCTATTACCGAAAGATAAATAAGAATCTTCCTTTTTCCCGCAAATTCCGTCAGCCTTTTAAAATCAGACTTAACTTTCATTTTCTGCGTGTTCATATAAACAACCTCCTTTTAATAAACATTTCCAACGGCAAAAATAGTTTGTATATGCTAACCGGTGGGGAGAATTTTAAATCTCCCCAAGCCGGATTAATAGCTATCCAAGTCCCACATCCAAAACCATCATCGTAGCAAAGCCCAAAGCAAAGCATACGGTTCCCACATTTGTATGAATACCCTCAGCCATTTCGGGAATAAGCTCTTCTACCACAACATAAAACATAGCTCCCGCAGCAAAGGCAAGAAGATAAGATAAAACCGGCAAAAACAGCCTCCTATTTTGTTCGTTACTGCCATGTTTTGCAAGTTAGTGTATGCTAACTCATTAGGATATTATAACACTCTTATTTTTTAAGTCAACTATTAAAAAGTATAGGTTTGTTACAATAAAAAAGCGCAACCTGCAAACGCAGCTTGCGCTTTAACGTATTTTTATTATTCTTCATCTTTATTATAAACTTTAATCTTGTCATCAAACAGTTTAAGTATTACTTCAACGGTTCCGTTAACCCCGTAATTTGCACTGTTTAAAGTCAAATCAAAGTTTGATGCGTTTTCCCATTCCTGACCGGTATATCTTTTATATTCATCTGCCCTGAATTTATCAACCTTCTTCACAAGCTTCTTGGCCTGGCTGAGCGTAAGTTCCGGACGTATATTTGAAATACGTCGTACTCTTTGTTCAAACGGTGCCGAAATAAAAATACTTATGTGAGGAATTCTTGCATTGGTAAGAATAAAGTTTGCACAACGTCCCATGATTACAAAGCTTTCGCGCTTTGCCATTTCCACAATAAGTTCGCTTTGGTTAAAAAACATTGCATCAGCTCTGGGAAGTCCGTGAAAACGTTTAAAATCGCTGGCCAGCTGTTTAAGAGAAAATTTCTCGTCATCAAAGGCTTTTCCGTCATATACGCTTGTATCGGCCGCATCGCTTCTTACAAGCGTGCCGTCTTTCATTTCCTTTGTATTGGTTACTTCCAGCCTCTTGGATACCTCGTTGAATATTTCCACATCATAGTAGTTAATGTTAAGCTCGTTCGCCAGAGAAAAACCTATTTCGCTTCCGCAACTGCCATGAGTTCTTCCCACGGTTATAATCTTGTGCTCCATAAGCTCAAAGCGTTTATTGATTGGCATTGCGATAATTCCTGTACGATTTGCATCCAAAATATCCACACGGGTATAATTATCAGCAATACTTTTGGTAAGCCCCATTATTGCAAGATATTCGCCTCTGATATGTGCATACTCTTTCTCGGAAACATTCTTTAATGTCTTTGCCATATTTACAATAAGAGCCATCTCATCGCGAAGCACATGATCTGTATTTTGCGATGCCAAAAGATTTTGTATATAGCGAATGTTTCTTTCTTTGTCGCCATTATACACTCTTCCCAAAGATGAACCTGTCTTTTTGTAAACCTCCGCATCCAGGTTATATATGCGCTCTGCGGTTGTTCTTAATAATTCTTCATCAATTTTAATTGCCATAACCGCTACCCCCTAAGAAAGAATATTAACATGTCAAGGAAGAATACCGGAATAAGGAATCGCACCGACCACCACAGATATCCGAAGAAGGACGGCATTCTTACACCGTTTTCATCCGATAATGCTTTGACCATAAAGTTCGGCGCATTACCGATATAAGTGTTTGCTCCCATAAACACAGCCCCGCTTGATATAGCCATAAGCATGGTTTGCGGTATCATACCAACCGTAGTCGCAACTCCTGATGTAAAGCTCATGGCACCGGCCGTTGTAAGGAATACAAGGTATGTCGGCGTATTGTCAAGGAAGCTTGAAAGTGCACCCGTTACCCAGAACATTTCCGCAGGCTGTGAAAGACCAAGTGAACCACCCACATTTTTCAAAATCATAAGGGCCGGTTGCATAGTAATAAATATACCGATGAAAAGCACCGCAACTTCTTTGATTGCTCCCCAGGTAAAGTGGTTTGATTCCCTGATTTCTTTCTTTGTTGTTTTAAACGAAAGGAATGCCGCAAGCAAAATAATCACAACTTCAATAAGCGATGTTATCGGGAATGAGACTTCTCCGAAAATATGAATTCCGATTACTTCGCCATTTGCATTTTGAAAAAGCGGAAGTTTCGGAAGCGAACCACTTAAAATAACCGCACCTATAATCATTGCAATAAAGATTATATTATGAAGCCCTTTAAATGTTACGCTTGCCCCTGCTTTACTGATGTCAGGGCGGTTACCGCTTGCAATATCTTTAAGATAGTACTTTCTGTCAAGAAAATAAAAGATTGTCAGAAGCACAACCATATTTACCAACAATATCGGTAAAAGATTAAGACTCCATGCAAAAGGAACACCTCTTGAAAAGCCCATGAGAAGAGGTGGATCCCCGATAGGTGTAAGGCATCCGCCGATATTTGATACTAAAAATATGAAAAATATCATGATATGTGCACGGTTCTTTCTCCATGCATTCATTTTTATAATAGGACGTACCATAAGCATACTGGAACCTGTTGTTCCGATTATGCTTGAAAGAAACGTACCGACGATAAGCAAAAGAATATTTACTCTCGGAGAGCCCGCCAAATCGCCCTCCATTGTTATATTGCCGGCTACGCAATAAAGTCCGAATAATAAGACTATAAAAGTTAAATAATCATTAAACAGGCACTCCAAAACCGTTTCACTCATAGTGCCCGCACCAAACATTACAGCAAATGGTACAATAAATAAGATGCACCATGCAATAACCACCTTAAGCTGATGTTTTTCCCACCATTGTGGTTTTATAAGCGGCATAACCGCTATACAAAGAAGTAGTCCCGCAAATGGTATGCAAAGCCATAAAGGCAACGATGTTAATTCTTCACCATTCATTTTTATATCTCCCAACCAAATTTTGTCAAATACTTAAATGTCAGTTTCTCCCCTGTTTACGCACATTTAAATCTTACTCACACCATTTATCTTTATCGATTTTATATATAATACTCCTTTTATTTTAAAAGTCAACCTTTCATCAATTGTCCCATGTTTCATGGGTTCTTCGAATATTAGAATCCACAAACTTGTTGTATCCAAGCCACTGCATTCCTTTGTCTTCTTTAGCATTGAAGGCTTCGCTTATGGTTTGAATCTTTGCATCGGTATTGTCAGCAAAGCTTAAGGCTATGGCCTCAACGAGAGACGGCTTTTTAGGCGAGCCAAACTCCAGCTCCCCGTGATGCGCCACAACGCAGTGTTTAAGCTCGCTTGCCAAGACTTTCGGAAAGCCTTCTATTTTTGAAATGTTTTCGTTTATCATTTCCACTCCGATTACAATATGACCCAGAAGATTTCCATCATCGGTGTAGTCATTTTCCGGAAACTCCGAAAGCTCTTTTGTTTTGCCTATGTCGTGAAGCATCGCCGCGGTTATAATCAAATCCCTGTTTAAAATAGGGTAAATGCTGCTGAAATAATCGCAGATTTTTGTTACGGCCAATGTGTGCTGCAAAAGCCCTCCAATAAAGCTGTGATGAACGGTTTTTGCCGCCGAATGCGCTATAAATGACTTCTTTAAGTTCTCATCATCAACGAAGAAGCTTTTAAGAAGCTTCTTTAAATAGTCGTTCTTCACACTTTCAGTAAGCTTCATAAGCTCACTGTACATATCATCCGTATCTTTTTCACTGACAGGGAAGAACTCTTTAACATCTATTTCTTCCGGGTTAATGACTCTTATTGACTCCGCGCTTATTTGCAAAGCTCCGTTAAAGGATGCCACTCTTCCCGTTATTTCAATATAATCTTTTGCTTCGAAATCTCTTATACCCGGAGAGTTTATCTCCCAAACCTTAACATCTATATTACCCGTTTTGTCCTGTACCGAAACGTTATAATACTCTTTTCCGTTTTTGGTAAGTGCTGTATTCTTTTGTTTGCAAAGATATACAGAACTTACTCTTTGTCCATCTTTTAAATCTTTTATAAATGTCATCAAAATCCTCTTTCCGGTTAAATCACAATTATTGCACAATGCCTCGTGCTCATAATATTGTAGCTCAAAAGGTTGAATATTTCAAATGATATAGTATCATAATATATAAAGCATCATATGTTCACATATGATGCTTTATATATTAATGATGCTAACAATGATGAGGAAGTAGCACGTCAGTGCGGATTCCGAATCATTGTAGGATTGCGAAACGATAGTGCAGCAATCCGTATATCATTTGAAACTTACTATAATTATTGCTGCTAACAATGATAAGGAACCGGCACGTCAGTGCGGATTCCGCAAAGGATATATATGAACGAAAAAGTTTTAAAAACCCTGGAATACAATAAAATACTTACAATGCTTGCCGAACACGCATCCTCCGACATGGGAAAAGCCCGCATCTTTGCTCTTTTGCCCCATACGGATATGGATTTGATTAATAAGGCGCAAACTAACACGAGCGATGCTTTAAGTCGTATCTACAAGTCCGGCTCTCTTTCTTTTACGGGTCTTACGGACCCCAAAGAGGCAGTCAAAAGGCTTGAAATCGGTTCTGTTCTCGGCATTCATGATTTGCTTTTGATAAGCCGACTCCTTAATATTTGTTCAAATGCAAAGTCCTATGACAACAAAGAGATAGAGGATTCCCTTTCTTCTCTTTTTGACGGACTTGAGCCTCTGCCCGATTTAAACAAGGAAATTAAGCGATGCATCTTATCTGAAGATGAAATAAGCGATGATGCCAGCGTTAATCTTCGGGATATCCGCCGAAAGATAAAGGTCACAAATGACCGTATTCATACTGAATTGAACCAAATGATATCTTCCCAGGCCGGCCGAGGCTATTTGCAAGATGCCATTATTACCATGCGAAACGGCAGATATTGTGTTCCCGTAAAAAGCGAACATCGAAGCGACGTACCGGGCATGATTCATGATCAGTCTCAGAGCGGTTCCACCGTTTTTATAGAGCCAATGGCCGTTGTGAAACTAAACAATCAACTCCGTGAGTTGGCAAGCGACGAAGCCGATGAAATCCA
>AUXO012461285.1_pt1 | contig 10203 bp, 7 predicted proteins | sample 768731 | NCBI WGS metagenome assembly AUXO01 (sample SAMN02715735, study PRJNA202380) | gut metagenome | biome: sheep rumen | host: Ovis aries | place: New Zealand: Palmerston North | reverse complement strand
ATTAATTCTCTTAAAAATATATCTTTATTTGTATAAATAGAATTAATCATTAAGTCTAATAATCTTTTAGATTCTGATTTAAATTTCTTTTTTGCCATAATAATCATCTCCCATAACTATATATAGCACCTTTCTTAGCAGTTGTCAAGGGAGAGTGCTAACGTTTTTTCTTTTATCTAAAAGGAAATACTTTGATCACTTCATTATCAAAACAGTCTTATCTTTTTTAACTTAGCCATCTAATATATAATATGACTTCACAATCACCATGGGAAGTATCACAAAAATCTCCACCAAAGTAATCTGTTTTATATTGATTATATGTTTTTCCTGTACCATCTGCTTTGGTATTCCATGTATTTCCTCCAGTATGATCAATTCTTTTACCATCTTTTACTATATAAGCATAGTTAGTATTCCAAACATCAATTAATCCCCAACCTGCATTACTCAATGTTGCTTTTGATCCTATTTTATCTACTCTCTTTTTTCCATATGCTGCAATATATCCATCAACAATTGAAATATATGGTTGACTATATTTTTTATAAACTGTTCCTCCATTCGCATGATATGAAACTTTAGCATAAGCAATTCTCCAGTTTACAAATAATGTTACTGTACAATCTCCTTTTGATAAATTAGAACAAAGCTCTTGAGATTTATATGATTTATCTTGATCAAAAAAATTTGTTCCGTCAGTCCATTCATTATTATCTACTGCATTATAATCTACCTTATTAATGTACAAATATTTATCATTATGCCAGTTTGTAAGCCCTGTTTTTCCTAATTTTTCATTATAGCTTAGTGTTACAGTATATAGTTTGTTATCTTTATACACATAATTGTCTGTTCCTTTTTTAAAATTCACTCCAGTATCAGTTCTAATTGTTTCACCGGATTTAATCTTATATCTTATTGTTAAAACATTTATTCTCCATTTTGCATATAATGTACCTGCGGAACTAAATTGTGTTGTCTTCCCAGACAAAATTGTTCCGTTAGCAGACACTACTTGTATTCCAGCTCCATTTTTTTTGGTATAGTACCCTTCAAATGTATATCCAGTCCTTGTTGGAATTGTTACTTTGGAAATTGATGATGTTGCAGAAGAAGATTTATACCATCCAATACCATAATATTCATATATCCGTGACGTTCCATCACTTCCTCCTTGTTGATCTAAGGTTACTGCTACTTTCTTAGCTTGCCAATTAACCTTTAATATTACTGTTTGATTTTTACTTGCTAAAGAAGTACATATTTGGGTTGCTTTATATCCTTTTGTTTCATCAAAAGTTTTAGTAGTTCCTGATAATAACCATGCTTTACTACTAGTAATCGTATAACCAGTTCTTGTAGCCTTATAAGTTCCTCCATTTGCATTCCAAAAATCACTAACACTTTTTCCATACTGTAATATCTGTGTTGTTTTGTTTGCATTATTATTAAATGTTCCTCCATTTGGTGAAAATTTAATCGTACAAGTATTTAATGTCCATTTTGCAAACCAAGTACTAGAAGAAGTAACACCACTCGCAGCTGCATAAATTTTTCCATCTGCCTTTATTTTTTGAGTACCTTTACCATTCTTATCCGAATAATAGCCTCCAAAAGTATTTCCTGTTTTACTTGGTTTCGTTATCGTAGTAATGTTTGATGTACTAGTAGTTGGATTACCCGTATTGTACCATTTACTATTCTTAGAATAAATGGCTGCAGTACCCCCACTACCTCCTTGTTGATCTAAAGAAACTGGAATAGCAGTAATACTTGATGAATCCCAATTTACCTTTATGTTTATTGTACAATCTCCATGAGATGTATCACAAAGATTATCTGTATCAGAAATCGTTATTTTACTATGAGAGAACGTTTGATTAGCTTTTTTACATCCACTTTCACAAATCCACTCAGCTCCACTCCTTGCATTTGTATAACCAGCCTTACTCGTAATTTTTAAAAAATGAGAATTGTTATAGTTAGCTAAATCAAGTTCACGATTTTTCCCAGATGCTAATGTAGAAGCAAGCACTGAGTACGAACTTCCTCCATTTGTACTTCTCTCTACCAAATCTCCACTTCCACGTCTCCATTTATAATTAACAGGTGGAGTTGCAGTAGATGAAGTATTAGCTGCTATCGTCTCATTACTCATCAATTTATACCGAATAATAACTCTAGCCGTTGACCATTTTGCATATATTTTTAAATTAGAGGTTACTGGGGTATTCTCTGTAATAGTTGTTCCAGTTCCATCAGATTTTGTATTCCATCCAGCAAAAACATAATTTTCTCTCTCTGGTGTACATAATTCACCCCAGTCTTCACTTTCTCCTCTTCCAAGCAAGAATTCTTTTTTATTAGAACTGCATCCATTTCCCCCGTTATCATCATAAGTTAAAGTATATTTCTTCGCAATGTTATAAATTCCAAAAGTTTCGTATTCATTTGGATATTCTTCTCCTGTTAAGTCTTTAAAATTATTAATCTTTAACACAAGATACCATTGATTAGCAGTATCCGTAGGTGGAGAAATTTTATGAGAATCTGCTGTAATATAATCCACTGCAGATGATACAATTTTACTTTGTTGAGAATCTTCACTTTCTATTTTAGAAAATTGTAATGATTTCCAATCTGTAATAGAGGAATAATCTATTTCAACATCCTCTACATCAACTGTTTCAATCTCATCACTAGCTTCTGCATCTGGATCATCATCTTCTTCACTAGTATCAATAGGAGTATCATCTACCGTTTCTTCTAATTCTGGAACTTCTACCCAAGCATACTGAATATGAACAGGACTACTAGTACTAATCCCTGTAGTACTTGATAAAGATACTTTTACAGAATAGGATTCTGCTTTATCAATTCCACTATCTGGATTTGCTTCTATTTTCATACTATTTTTCATATTACAAGAAGATAAGTCAAAACCTCCAAAAGAACCATAATCAGGTGTATCATCTCCTTCTTCCAATTCTCCATCTATTCCCTCGGTAGGTGTTGTATCATTTTTTTGAAAAAGACCTTCTCTCTTAGAAAAAGTAGAATAAGTAAAACTAGGATGTTCTAAATCAGTACCACAAAATAACTGATAACTATATCCATATTGCTTATTAATTTTTACAATACGAACCATAGTCCCCGAATAATCACAAGTAATATTTTCATCTGGATAATCTTTGATTAAACCTTTCTCAATCAATTGAGATAAAGAAACTAAGGCACATCCAGATGATTTTCTACCAAATAAATCTTCATCATAACTATCTCGATATAATTTAGCACTAGAAAGCATTGCTTTTCCATATTGCTCAAATTTCTTATTATTATTACGAAGCTGAATATTACGAATCAAAGGAATACTCATTCCTGTAATGATTCCTAGTATCGCAACCGCAACCAATAATTCTACTAAAGTAAATCCCTTAGAGTTTCTTATCCTTTTCATAACAACACATCCTATTATTACTATATGTTAAAATTATAACATTTTTCATCTTTAAATCAATACAAAAAAACTAGTTCAATAAACTAGCTTTAACTACCTTTTTTGATAAGCATATCCTTCCCTTCCATAATCAATAAATTCAAAATTAGAATCAAAGATTTCTCTTTCTCTTTGTATTTTTTCCGGATATCGGTTGATTAATCCTGTACATAAAACAATTCCATTAGAATGTAATAATTGATTTAGATTATCACGAATACAAGTTATTTTAGTATCACTTCCTCTAGCCCATTCTATAATATTAGATAGTAAAATAATATCATAAGAAGAATCTAAATGAAAATCTTGAAAGAAGTTTAGATGATAAAAGTTCATATCCCCATCAGCAACATTTTCTAAATCTCTAATATCAGAAAAAGAAGTTTTTCCTTCTCTAGTATCTTCAAAGAATAATTTTGATAAATCAGTATGATGTTTCAAATGTTCCTTCCAAAAAAGAAGAGCTTGAATTTCTTCTTCACTACTTGGTTCAACTTTCTCTAATAATTCAAATAGAAAACGATAATTATTATCCAAAACTGGAATTGGATACATCTGATGCATATAGGTAATCGTCCAACTTCTTAAATAGTAATAATAAAGTGCTAATGAATTTTTATCAAAACTATCCACCTTTTTTGCTCCTAAAAGTCTTGCCGTAAATACTTGATCAGAACTAGCAAGTACACTAAGTACTTCTTTATCCTTAAAATCAAAATCTTGATAACTCGTTACTAAGTCTTCATTTGTCTTAAAATAGATTCTTGTATAGTCATCTAATCTTTTCCCATCTGCTATAACTCTAGAAGCCAAGTAATCCTTTAACAATTCCATTTCCTACACCCCCTCAAATGTGTGTAAATTATACCATAAAAATCAATTTTTTTCAATATTCACATCAGCATTCATCACAATATTTTGTAATACCTCTACTCCACCATATACCGCAAAAGAGTATTTTTTCAAAGAATCAAAACCTTCTTTGAAAACATTCATAGTATATACTGCATATTCTGGTATTTCTAAAGAACCAATTGGTACTTTTCCAGGTGCTGGTAATAAAATTGAGTCAATAATTCCACTAGAATTAGTTTTTCCTTGGAAAAACAAAACATCATATTCCCCAATATCTTTATAGATTTCGATAGAAACATCTTCTAAAGGAAGAGAACTAGAGGCCGTAGTCACTTGTACTTTAATCATCCCCAAAAGTGGATTTTTTTTCTTAAAGTCCTCGTAAATATCCATATTTTTAAAATCATCAAAAAGAATATAATCCATAATAAATCTCCTTTATAAAACATATGAAAATATCAAAAAGAATAGAACCACCAGTTCTATTCTACAAAGGCCTCACAAGATTAGTATCCATCTTCCTCTTCATTTTCTCCTCATCATATTTAATAATAATAGGAGCTCCCTCTTCTTTAGAAATTACATAATAAGTGTCCCTCTCATGTTCTTTAAAAAAAGAAGAAACAATTTTTTCTATAGAATCTGTTTGATACTTCCTCTTTGCATCTTTTAAAGAAAGAAGAGAATAATATGCATAACGTAGATTATCATTCATATTAGTAGTACTTTTTTCAATACTATGATACTTCCTATCAGAAGTATTCCAAAAAACATTTCCATCTAAAGTTCCCATCATTGGACCTAAAACCCGATAATGAAGTTGTCTAATAGAAGAATTCTCATCAGAGACAATATCTTTATAAAGTAGTAAAGATAAATATATTTGACTATCCATCACTACACCCCCTATTTTTATAATATATGAAATACCACAAAACAAAGAAAAAGTCAAAAAAAAATAGACAAAAGTCTATTTTGTATATAATTGAATTTTTTTATCTTGATAAGCTTCATAAATTTTATTCCAAATAACACTTTCTACATATCTTGCTTTCTTAGGATGCATCAAATAACGAATACTAAGTTCAATATGATCATCTACAATCTTCGTATAGATAATAGGATCATATTTATTAAAATAAACTCTACTATCAGCCCCTATTTCACGAATCTGTTCCTTCATCTTACGAGGAATACTCTTAATCGTTTCAATACTATTCACGATTCTGTATATTTCTTGTTTATTTTTTACAAGATTACAGTTAAAGTCTATTTTCACAACCAATTCATTCCAAATATATTTAAATCCTTTACTAATATTTTTAACAGGAGTAGTCATGATAACAGAATGTGGAAATGATACAACAATTCCAGTAGATTGTCCATTTTTAATTTCATTAGAAACTTCTAAAATATCAAAACCAAATGTCGATATGTTCATAACATCTCCCTTGATATCTCCAATTTGGATTCTATCTTCTACTTTAAATGGACGTTTTACTTTAATATACAATCCCGCAAAGAAATTCAAAATTACTTCACGCAAAGCAATCGTCATCGCAGCAGAGATAACAGAAATTAGTGTAACAAAATTTTTAATATGATCATTCCAAATAACTAGTAAAGTTAATACTTCAATAACATTCAAAAATACTTTTAAAAACTGATTAAAAAAGTATTCTCCTCTAGCATTTTTATTTCTTCTACTAATAAAGAAAGAAGCAATATTCTTAAGTAAAGAAAAAAATGCTAAACAAAATATACTCAATAAAGTTACAGAAATAACTTTTTTATTAATTAATGTAATAGTACTTAAATATTCACAAAAAGAATCAAATAATTTCATATAATCACTCCTTTGAAATCCATATTCTAACACAAATTATACATAACAAAACAAAAAAGAAGAACTATTCTTGGCACTTTACATGTTTTTTACAAAAGACTTTATTACTATTTATTTTTCATTAACTGATGATAATCATGATACACTTTTAATGTATATTTTTTTAGAAAACTTAAATCTAAATCAAATAAAGGAACAATATCCTCTTCTCCCATCATCGCACACGCATAAATCATAGATACTTCCGGAAAAATCATATAATGATTCTTTTCATTCTCATCCATTACATATGACAAGGAAAGAGGATAAATAGCTGAAATAAACTGATCATCATCACAATGAATAATGTCCTCAGCATTCTGATAAACTTGTTCTATAATAGACTCCATCATTGGTTTTTCTAAATCTCCACCAACCAATAAAGGTATTAAATAATCTTCTGCCTTCTTAGGAGAAAAATGCTTCTCTTGAGATAGTAACTTACCTGCTGAATAATAGTGATTCAGTATAGCATATCCTTCAATTCTTGCTCTTAGTCTAGTATAAAAATCCTTAGAAGAAACATGTCTCATCGCAATTTCATATGGTAATACATAAGAAGCTAATTCCCGAACATCTTTATTTCCCTTTGGTAACTCAAAGAATGGAAAAAATTGAAAACGAAGATGACACAAAGAATACAACATATCTACTGTATGTGGTAATAATTCTTGAAATTCATCAAATCTTCCTTGTGTATTTAAAATAGCATACAAAAAGCGATTTGCATTCTGATAATAACTACTTCGTTGTCCAATCTCTCTCATAGCTAAAGATACTTCTAAAGGATTAGTAATTTTTCTCTTACTACCATCCCTCATCTCTTCTACCACAATGTCGTGATGATCTTTCCTTTCTAAAAATCCAATTTTTTCTAATTGGTAAAAGGAATCCTTTATTCGATTTTTCTTTTCATTAGAATTCATAATATCATTTTGAAAAGACATTGCTTCTAAATACTCTTCTAACGTCATATCACTACCACCTATTATTAATCTAAGTATATCATAAGATAGAAGAAAAAAGAAAAAAATGTTATAATAAGTATCATAGAAAGAAGGTTTCACATGCATATCATGAATGTAAATTTAAAATTCGACTATAATTCACCAGTTATTATTAGTTATTTAGGACTATCTTTAATTGCTTGGTTATTAAACACCATAACTCATGGAAAAAGTAATAGATTGTTATTCACAAATTATCGAAGCTCCCCTTTTAATCCGTTTACATATATCCGCCTATTTACTCATAGTATCGGTCATAAAGATTGGGATCATCTAGTAAGCAATTTTCTCTACATATTATTAATTGGTCCTATGATTGAAGAAAAATATGGTAGCATCAACTTACTTTGTATATTACTTTTAACATCATTAATCATTTCAATAATAAACCTAATCTTTCATAATTATTGCATTACAGGAGCAAGTGGTAATGTCTATATGCTAATTGTTTTAAGTTCTTTCTCAAATCTATCAGAAGGAAAAATACCAATCACCTTAGTTTTAATATTCTTATTTTACATAACAACAGAAATAAAAGATACAGTTTTAGAAGGAAATAAAAAAGTATATCATGATGGTCACTTAATAGGAGCTTTATGTGGACTATTATTTGGATTCTTATTATTAAAATATCCACATGGAATTTTTACCTTCATACCAAAATAAAAACAGGAAATCCTGTTTTTATTTTTTCATAATCATTCTTTTTACTTGTTCTATCTCAGGTTCCAAATCAGTAAGCTGACTAAAAATAATTTTTAAAGCAGTATCTTCTTTCTCTTGAACAACTAAATCACTTAAATTTAAAATCCTAGCAGTATCTGTCACTGATACTTTAACCCCACATAAACCATATCTCAAATTAAGAATATCCCTTGTATCTTGATCAAATTGATTCATATCTGTTCTAGATAGAACTTCTAAAAGAATATCATTAATTTGATTAGAATCTAAATTGAAAGCTAATCGTTTATGAGTATGAACATTTCCATTGAAATCTCTGCTAGTAGATTGAACGACATCTGGTTGAGCAATTCGTTTTCTTGGAAAAGTATAATCTAATGGTATAAAATCATCTTCAGAAGCAGATCCCAATGAAAAATCAGTATCTCTAAAAGAACTCTCCTTTAAATGCATTCTCAAAGTCTTTAAACATTTCGCTTCAATTTGACGAATACGCTCTCTAGTAACCATAAAACATTTTCCAATTTCATCTAATGTATAAGGATGTCCGTCATAAAAACCAAATCGCATAAAAAGAACTTTCTTTTCTCTTTCACTAAGTTTTAAATCATTTTCAATGACATCACGAAAAGCTTTTCTCATCATATTACTTTCCACATTTAAGGCAATTTCTTCCTCTCCGTTTGGTACAAAGTCTTCTAAAGTAGTATCTTCATCCTCCCCGATAGGACTACTTAAACTAGTAGGACGTAAAAAAGATTGAGATTTTTGAATTTCATATAATTGATCAGAATCAATCTCTAATACTTCTGCTAATTCTTCTTTCGTAGGCGCTCTTCCAAATTTAGTAGTTAAAATATTTTCAAATCTCTCCATACGAGAAATTTGATCCCTACGATGAACAGGTACACGAATCGTAGAAGAATAATCAGAAATATATCTTGTAATTGCTTGCCTTATCCATAAAGTAGCATAAGTAGAAAAACGAAATCCTTTCGTAAGATCAAATTTTTCTAAAGCTCTCATCATTCCTAGAACTCCTTCTTGATAAAGAGGTTCTATTTCATCAGCACCTACATAATGCTTCGCAACAGATAAAACTAAGCGAAGATTATTTTCAATAAATTTATTACGATAATAAAGCGAATTTTGAATGGCTTTCTCTAACAAGCGCTCTTTTTTCTTCTCATCAGCTTCCTCCCATGACTTACGAAATCTAGGAAACATCTCCATATAATAATCAAGATATAATTGTTTTGTTTCATCATCCACAGAATGATAATAAGATAGTCTAGTCTTTTTAATAAAATCAACTTCTTCTTGTCGACTAAGTTTCTGATATGGAAGATCAGACAATCGATCATGAACAAAATCACTTGTAACAGTATTTTGCTTTCTTTTTCTTATTTTTCTTTCCCCTATATTCATACGATAAACCTCCTCATTTTGAATATGCATTTTTAATGTTTTTAATAAAAAATCTAATTTACAAATTTCTTCCATTGTAGATAAATACTTTCTTTTCTCATCAAAATTATTTCCATAAAGATTCCTCAAAAAATGGATATGATTATTTGACATATGTAAAATATCATTAAGAATTTCTTCAATAGAATACTCTTGAAAATACCCTATTATTGTCTGAGTTTTCCTTACATAAAGCAATAATTTTGGAAGTTGAAATTCAAAAATATTCTTTAATTTCAAATAATCATTATGAGACATTTTACGATTAGTAATGAATTGAGCACTATCAAATACTTTCATAACAATTTTTCTATCAGATTCTGGTAACCTCATAATTGCCTCATCTATCTCTTCCGAAGAATAATCAGAAAAAAAATCATATGGATGAATCAATGATTCAACAGGATTCTTTTTAATAATCTTTTCTTCAGGATGTTCTAAAAAGTATTTTAAAGGGCCACGAATAATCCACATTAAGTGTTTTTTCTGTTTCTCATTCATTTGATTATATCCTATTAAATTATCAAATGAATTGCCATAACCACAAATTAAATCTTTTCTTTCTTCATCTTCAAGCTTCTCAATAGCACTCAAAACTTCTTTTGAAGAATAATTTGGATTTAATTCAAAGATATTTTTTGATTTAGTTCCTCTTTTCTTAGCAATATATTGATAACCTAAAACATAAGTATCAGGTTGAGAATGAGATACTTTGTGAAAAGAACTTAAAGTTTTTTTAAGAATAGAAATTCCTTCAAAAAAAAGTATTTTTTCCGAATCAGTAAGTGAATAAATATCACCTT
>AUXO018705072.1_pt1 | contig 10204 bp, 3 predicted proteins | sample 768731 | NCBI WGS metagenome assembly AUXO01 (sample SAMN02715735, study PRJNA202380) | gut metagenome | biome: sheep rumen | host: Ovis aries | place: New Zealand: Palmerston North | reverse complement strand
AAATAACGGCACGTTATCCGGATTGTATCCTATCCAGTCTATTGTCATGATATCAGCAAATAGGTAGCTTGTCTCTTTCTTGGCATTCAATACCAATGCTACTTTCTTATTGTTATTTATATAATCTAGGATAACTTGTGCTACTTTTACCTTGTTGTCACCATAGTCTGGCTGGATGTATTCACCCTTTGCCATTCCACGTGTCTTTTCAAGTTCTGTTGCCTTCTCAAGCATCAAAGATTGTCTTTTTACTTCCTCTTCACTTATGATTCCGGCTTCATATGCCGCTTCCAGTGCCTGTATCGCACCGGAGGTGTTATCGCCGGAGGAGTATCCGCCGTGAGTTTCAACGACTATAATATTAGATTCTACTCCGGCTTCTCTTGCTGCATCTTTCATGTTTTCTCCGATTATCATACTGGCACATGTTCCTACTATTCCAATGTTCTTGGGATGGAATGCTTCGTAGACTTCCTGTATCGTTTCTATTAGTTTGTCTGCTGCTCCAAATATGAAGTCGTTTTCTGTCATTGCTGTTGTAACTACTCGTATTCCTTCATCTTCGAGTAGTCTTCCTGTTCTAAAGCAGCACCCGGATGGTCCATGCATTACTATCACGTCTACTTCCATGTCACGCAGTGTGTAGAGGGCTGCTGCTATTGGGCTTGGTCTTGGATGTATCATAACATTTCACCTTTTTTGAGTCTGTATTGGCCTAGACTACTGTATTTTTTGTCCTTGAATTTTTCTTCATCCAGTATTGGTCTGGCACTTATTATTACTTTTTCTACTTTTTCGGGATCTAATTCACGGTATTCCTGTGTATCTGTCATTATTATTATACAGTCAGCTTCATATGATTTATCTAAACTTATCTTCTTGGCTCCATGGGATTCAATTAATTCCTGTGACACCTTGTCATCATGTACCCATACTTCCACGTCACGTGAGACAAAGTCATCTACAAGGGTTAATGATGCATTGTTTTCTTCTGATTCTAGAGTGTCATCCTCTGTTACTCCAAGTACTGCTACTGTTGTCTCGAACATTGCCAGGTGTTCTTTTAGGTATAGTTCCTTTTCTGCCATGTAGGACATGTGGTATGCCACGTAGTTGTTTGTTTCACGACTTGTCTGTGACAGTTGTGCAGGTTCTCCATATTCATCCGCAAGACGTACTATTTCCTGTGAATCCCTTGAGACTTCATTTTTTAGTATTGGCTGAGGATATTCAAGGTGAATGTCGTCTTTTAGATTTGCCATGTCTACTGCTTCTATCAAATCGACTGTTAGTGCCTCTGATAGTATTGCTGTCTGATTTGAAAGGGCAATTACTGTATCTGTGTATGCATTCTGTAAAAGAGGTATTATTTCGGCAGTTTGTATGTGTTTTACTGTTTTTATCTTTTGTGGTAGTTGATTGTATATTTCTATTGTCTTTTCAAGGGATGTGTCATTTGTTGCTGCTATTACACGGATGTCATCATCTATGAGTGTGGTGTATGCCATGTTAATATCAGGGATTAAATCGTATTCATCTATGACTTTGGACATCTTATATACAGTTCGTGGCGGTATTTTTGTATCAAATATTAGTAGTGCATCCAATCTTATGTCGTCACGTATTCTTTCACATGCTTCCTGTAATCTACTTGTGTTATATTTACCATCTATTAAAGCATTTTGTGTGAAGATTATCACTTCGCTACCTGATATGTCACTTGTTTTTTCAAGTGATGTTTGTATCTGATTATCAGGATCAAATACTTCTAAACTTTGAAAATGAGAATATTTTTCAAGAAGTGTATCCTTATCAGGATATAATGTTACTTTCATGATATACCTCTTCTCCTATTTGTTTGATATGATGCTTATGATATCTCCCTGTTTTAATTCCTGATCACTGGCTATTCTCATATTACGTCTTGCATCAATAGCATGGGTAAATCCATCACCGATATCTGTATGGATACAGTACGCCATGTCCCTTGGAGTTGAACCCCTTGGTATTAGAAGTGCATCAGGAAGTACATTACCCTTATGGTCAGAGTACTTGTGTTCATCCTCTACCGGATAGACTGCTATCTGATCAAGCAGTTCATATACAGCCGTGTTCAATGCTTCCTGTATTCCTGTTGAACCGTATTTTTTGAGTACATGTTCGTCGATGTATTCAAGTGCCTCTTTTTGCTTGGTGGATAATTTATCATCTGCTATGATTTCAAAGTGGTCATCCCCTGAATTATAGTTGATTAGTCCTGCTTTGGCCGCATTTACCAGTGCAAGTTCTGACTGGGCACTAGCCGGTATTACAAGTGGATATTTTTCCTTGAGTCTTCTGATGTTTTCTTCTGCTGTCGGTGCATCCGTCTTATTTGCAACGATGATTATTGGCTTTGATAATTCAAGCAGGCGGGATAAGAATTTTAGAATATCCTCTTTTTCCCATTTGTCATATTCATCATTCATTATACGTTCTGCTTCTATAACATCCTCGACCTGTACGCCTGTTCCGCTTAGCTGGTCTGCTATTACCTTTGCAAAGTTTAAGTGTTCACTCATCACCTTTCTAATAAGTCTTGGCCAGTTACGCTCCAGAATAGAATACATCCACATTGTAACCTCATCCTGCAGGAAATTAACATCATCCAGTGGGTCGTGGCTTCCGGCCTCACATGGAGTTCCCTCAATATCAGTAGAACCTGATGCATCAATTACATGTATCAGTGCCTTTGCCTGACGAAGATCATCCAGGAATTGATTTCCCAGTCCCTTTCCTTCATGAGCGCCGGGTACCAGTCCTGCCACGTCTATTAATTCTACCGGTATGTAACGAATTCCTTCTACGCATTTACTTGTACGTGGATTACAGGTTAATCCCAATTCTTTACATGGACAGTCGGCGGTAATATATGCCACAGCCTTATTGGCGTCTATCGTTGTGAACGGATAATTGGCAATTTCCGCCTCAGAAAGAGTTGCCGCTGCAAAGAGTGAAGATTTTCCCACATTTGGTTTTCCTGTAACTGCTATTTGTAACATTAAATATCTCCTTATAGTTTTTTAATTTATTATATAATTGTGATAAATACTTCTTCCATGAAAAAATATCATTTCTTTTAAAAGTAACTCTTTAATCAATCATTATAATTATATATTTATAAATTCTTAGATAAAAACAATTAGGATACTAACAAAAATAAGAGAATGAATCCAAAAAAAAATTATAAAAAAAAGTATTAAAGTAGATGAATAATATCTACTTTTATCTAGACTGAAACATGTAAAGTCTTAACATCTTCCAATTTAGGATAATTAACGGATGTGAATATTGCTGTAATGTTATATTCGCCAGATTTATAATTTTCAGGCAAGGTATACTCTACACTTACAGTATTGTTAGTTACTTTAGCATAGATTACTTTACCATTTGAGTCTTTTACTGTTTTACCATTGATTTTGAATACTACTTTTCCATTGTTTATAGTTACATCAGTGTTTATTGTTGCTTTAAGTGTGATTGTACTTCCTGCTGTTGCGGTTATATCTTCTGTTGTGATTGTTGGTGTTTGTTGTGTTATTGTGATTTCTGTTGCATCACTTGTTAATTTGTCACATTCGGTTGATCCTGAGTATACTGCTTGTATTGTTGAGCCTTCTTTCCAAGATGAAGGTATTTCATAGTTTTCTATTGTTGCAGTTCCATTTACGACTTTTGCATAGATTACTTTGCCATTTGCATCTTTAAGTGATTTACCGTTTACTTTGAATACGACTTTTCCTTTGTTAATGTTACTTACTATATTATCACCTGAATATATGCTTGCACTGATTGTTGCATTTTGACCTGCTGTAAATTCAGTTGTATCTATTTTGAGTATTTTTTCGGTAGGATTTGATATTACTAAAATAGTTCCCATAGCAAATAAGTTATCATTAATACTTTGTAAAGTTACAAGATTATCTCCTTCAAGTACATTGGTTATTTCTGATTTTACTATGCTAAGTTTTGATGTTGCATCATAGTTTTGTGCTAAAGATCCTATTTCTTCATTGTTAAATGATATTTTACTGCCATCTGCTTTATCACTTGCAGCAGAGATTACATATAATGTAGCATCCCCTGAGTTTACATTTTCATAATTAGAGTATGCAACTGTGTAATCATTTGATGTTAATCCACTTGATTCTGGATTTAATAAATCTGATCCTTCATTTATCATGATGGTAGTCATTTCTGTATTGTCAGCATATATGATTGCTAATATACCACCATATAATATGTTGGAATTATTGTTAAGTTTAGTAGGTACAATTTCATTAACTTGTCCTGCTTTGAACTGATTTGTTATGTTGAATACTACTACTCCACTTGGGTAGTTGTATGTTCCAAATCCTTTTGTGTCGCTGTAGTTTGCGATTATTGGTGATTCTTCATCATTTACTTTTAATGTGAAGTTTAAGTATTTGTCCCAGTTGTATCCCTGGTAGTATAGTACATCTACTATTTTATCATTTTCCAGCCGTGATGCATCATAGACTGCTTTAGAAGTATCATTCCAGTTATAATAGTTGAACTGTTCAAGTATTAAAGTGTTTTGACCTTCATATACACGTTTGGTTGTGAAGTTTTCTCCACCAGTGAATGATTTTCCTCTGTATCCATTGTAGTATGCATTGATTGTTCCTTCGTATAATGTTTGTGTTGTATCATCATAGATTATATCTACTTTGATGTCTTTTGTACCTGTAGTGGTTGGGTTGTAGGTTACGTCAATGGTTGTTTCACCTGTAAAGTCTTCAAGTGTTTCAGTTGTACTTTGGTCATCAATTGTTATGTTTAATGTTGCAGTTGCAGAACCTCCATCATTTGTGAGTTTTATGCTGATTGTATTGTCTGTTTCCACCAGAAGATCGCCTTTGCTTGCAGTTACATCCACATTATCTACAGCTACATTAGGCATTGCAGGATGTGTTACTACAAGTATTGTACTCATTGCAAATAGGTTATCATTGATACTTTGTAAGCTTACAAGGTTTGTGCCGTTTTCTAGGTTGTCCACATTTGTTTCTACAATGCTAAGTCTGGTTAAATTATTGTAATTATCTGCAAGTGATCCATATTCCTTGTTGTTTACTATGATTTTACTTTGTCCGGCCTTATCTGCTGCTGCAGATATTGTGTACAATGTTGCATCATCAGCATTGATGTTTTCATAGTTTGAGTATGCAATTGTATACTCATTTGTTGTTAATCCAGTTGATTCTGGGTTTAATATGTCTGATCCTTCATTAATAATTATGTCTGTTTCTTGTGTGTTGTTTGCATATATGACTATGAAGTATCCACCATATAATGCACGATCATTACCATCTGTCAATATATCTAGGATATTTGTGCTGTTTGCTTTGAATTGGCCTTTAGCATCAAATACCAAAAGACCTGATGGATAATTATAACTTCCAAATCCTTTTGTATCATTATATTGTGAAATTGGATCCCATAATGGTTCATCGTTTAATCCTACAAACATAGAATCATTAGTTTTAAGCCAGTTATAACCTTGATAATATAGAACATCTATTACTTTGCTTTGTTCGACGATACCATAATCGGCTGAATTGAAAGTAAATTGAGATTCATTGTATTTATTGGATAAATAGAATTCCATTGGAATGATTACTAATGTATTTTTACCAGTATAGCTACGTTTTGTAGTGATATTTTGACCATCAGTAAATGATTTACCCATATAACCATTGTAATATGCTACAATACTTGTTTCATATAAATGTGATGTGCCATTTGAGTTAACCGCATCTACACTTATCTGTTTTTCACCAGGAGTTTCCGGAGCATATGTGACGTTTATTAATGAATTTCCTATTTGATCTAGTTCATAGTCATATGTAGAATTATCTATTGTAACTTTTAAATTAACAGTATCTGTTATTGAATTGGTGAGATTTATTGTAATTATATTGTCCTGATTTACAAATAGGTTTCCAGAATTGGATGTAACTTTTATGTCATTTATTGTAATAGTTTCATCAACAACATCATCAGATTTAACTATGATATTCTCAATAGTGTTTGTATTTCCTAATATTTTAGAGTTAGCATATACTGAGTAAGTTCCAGGAGTATCAATAGTTAAATTATATGTATTATCACCAGTAGAACCTACTTGTTGGTCATCTAAATATACTGTATATTCATCATGATCTAAAATATCGCCATCATAATATGTTGGGTTTGTTAAAGCACTTGTAATTTCAAGTTCTATTGCATCGGTTGTTTTATATGAATCTTGAGGATTTTTAATTTGTAAATCTAAAGTATCATATAATATTGAAACATTATTATAACTATTTGAGATGAATGTATTTTCTCCCTGTAAATTTAAAGTTTCATTTTCAGAGTATATGTTTGTGAAATTTGTATTTGTAATTTGTGTTGTTGAACCATCATCAGCATATATTGATCCTCCTTCGGATGCATTATCATTGCTGAAATTACATGAGGATACTATTAGATAATCTTCTGCATATATAGAACCACCTTTTGAAGCTGTATTAGCATTAAATTTTGATTGGTTTACCGTGGTTAATACTTTTGTACTTAACACACCACCATCATTAGTTGCTGAATTATTGTTGAATTCTAAATTATTTAATACCAATTCAGTACAATTAGTGTTTATGTATATACATCCACCATATTGGGCATGGTTATTATTGAATATATTGTCTTGGATAGTTGCATTTGCATTCCAAAGATATACTGAACCACCATAATAATTAGCATTGTTATTTAAGAATAGATTATTGTCAGTTAATGTTAATTTTCCTCTATTGGTATAGACAACTGCACCAGCATATGATGCATTGTTAGATTCAAAGGTATTATTATCTTTGATGGTTATATTTCCAGTTGAGTTAATTACCCCACCATATGATGCTACATTATTACTAAAATGATTATTTTCTTCTATTAAAACATTACCAAGAGTACTTGAGATAACTCCTCCAGAAGTAAAACCATTATTATTTGAAAAAGTATTCCTATTTTTAATAGTTAAATTTCCTTTTTCATTATGAATAACTCCGCCATAATTTTTAACAGAAGAGTTAATGAAAGAATTATTATTATCTATTAAAAGAGTACCTTGATAATTGTATAAAGCTCCAGCCCATAATGCATAATTGTTTTCAAATATATTATTTGAGTCAATATTGATTATACCTTTGTTATTATATAATGCTCCACCCTTACTAGCATTGTTATTTGTAAAGATAGAATTTAATAAAGTTACATTTCCAGTATTATGTATTGCTCCAGCATATCCACTGGTTCCACTTCCTGTAGCTGAAGAATCATTGAAAACTGAATTCATTACAGTTAAATTACCTTTAACATTATATATGCATCCACCACTAGAAGCTTTATTATTATTAAATGTTGAATTTATAATTGTTAAATTTCCAGCATTACTAATTGCTGCTCCATTTCCACTTTCGGAATATGCATTAATAAAATTGATATTGCTTATTGTTACAGTGTTATCAGCCTTTATATCAAATAAATTAATTTTATTAAGTCCGTTTATTGTAACATTACCCTCTGATTGGATGAAAATATCTTTAGCATAACTTTTAGTTAAAGTAATAGCTTTTTTAAGATTATATTCTCCTTCCATCAAAGTATAATTTTTTCTGTTAACTATATTTGTATTATTAAAAGCTACTGAAATATTATAAGGATTATCTCTAGAACCATCTCCATCGAGTGTTGCTTCTGGAGAAACATAAGTAACCCCACTATTATCATCAGCTTTTTTAACATTAGTTTTATAACTAATATCCTTCTCATAATTATTGTCTTCAACCATTTTTACATTATTTGATTGATCTTGAATAGCACTATTATCAGAAGTAGATAATGCAGAATCATCAGATGCAGAAACTGCACCCATTGCAAGAATCAAAAATAATACAAATAGTGTAAAGACATATTTTGTATTTATTTTTATCACTTTCAAACCTCATGAAATTGTAATACATTATTTAAATAAATTATTAATGTATTATATAATACTATAAAAAAACACATATAAAAAATTTACTAAAGTAATAAAAAAACATGTAAATAATAAAAATAGTAATAAAAAACTATATTATAACTCAATATTGCAATAATTAATAAAAAAAATAAGTATGGAAAAAACCCACACTTAAAAAAGTGGAATTTAATCAGTTACAGACAAAGTCTTTTCATCTTCCAATTTAGGATAATCAGAGGAAATAAATACTGCTGTAATGTTATATTCGCCAGATTTATAATTTTCAGGCAAGGTATACTCTACACTTACAGTATTGTTATTTACTTTAGCATAGATTACTTTACCATTTGAGTCTTTTACTGTTTTACCATTGATTTTGAATACTACTTTTCCATTGTTTATAGTTACATCAGTGTTTATTGTTGCTTTAAGTGTGATTGTACTTCCTGCTGTTGCGGTTATGTCTTCTGTTGTTAGTGTTGGTGTTTGTGCAGTAATATTTAATTCTTGTTGTTGGCTTCTTAATGATGGACATTGACTTGAACCGGAATATACTGCACTGATTGTAATTCCTTCTTTAGCCCATGATGATGGTATGAAGTAGTTTTCTATTGTTGCAGTTCCATTTACTACTTTAGCATAGATTACCTTACCGTTTTCATCTTTTAATGTTTTACCATTTACTTTGAATGCCACTTTTCCAGCAGAGAGGTTTGTAATTGTTTGATTATCAAAGAGGATATTTGCTCGTATTGTTGCGTTTGTATTTAATGTAAAGTCTAATGTATCTATAATTAAGTCTAATGTTGGAGTGTTATCTGCTATTGTATTTGTTTGATTGTCCAAGTTTACTGATGCATCACCATATGATGATGAAGTTAACAGATAATTGTTCATTATTACATTATTTGTACCGTTTCCAGTAATTGTATAATCTAATTTGTTGATGATGTTATTATTTGTTATGGTTATGTTAGTTGCACTTCCAGTTAATGTAATAATACTATCATCAGATGTTATGTTATTGTTATTGATGTATACATTAGAATTATTTATCTTGAAGGATGTTGTGATATTGTTGTCTTCAAGAACTACATTTTCTCCTAATGTTAAAGATTCAAGGATATTGTTATTTGTTACTATTGAATCATTTCCAGCATTTAATGATTTAATAGTATTTCCAATTATTGTAGAATTTGTTACTTGTAATGTATCAAGAGTATTGTTTGTAATTGTTACATTTGTAGAGGATAAACCTACAGCTCCTGTTAAATTATTATTGTTTAGTATTAAGTTTTTAACTAGAACATCAACACCATCAGCCCATTGTTCCACTATTGCATAATCATTTGCTATTATTGTGTTGTTTTCTATTGTTATGTTTTCTCCTTGAATTCTGAATGTATTTGCTATTTCATTATCCCTGAGAATACCTGTACCATCAATGACATTTCCTTTTAATGTAATATTGTAATTTACTCCATCAGTATTATATGTTGTAATGTATACTAGATTTCCTATTTTACCTATGACATTTATATCATCAGTTTCTCCAACAACTGTATTGTTTTCTAACAATACATTATTAGCACCTGCAACCACAAGTGTACTATGACCATAGTTTCCATGAGTATAGAATTTACTGTTTGTTACATTAATATCACTTGCACCATTTCTTATACTGAATCCGCCTACATTAGATCCTATTTGTTCCATATAGTTGGTATATGTAATATTGTTTATTGATACTCTTTTTGCCCCGTCAACAGTTACTCTTGTATTGTAGAAACTTATTCCTGTAATATTTGTTCCAGAAGCTTTGGAACTTATAATAAATTGATTACCTGTCCTTCCAGTATTTAATCCACTGTCAAGACTAATATTTGCATCATTAGTTGAGGAAATTATGTTAACTGCTTTGTTAACTGTTAATCCTTTAAGTGATGAATCGAATAATCCCTGCATATCTATCGTATCACCCTTATTAACATTAGAATTAAATGTTCCGTCTGTTACATATTCATTGTAGTTATCAGCTGTGAGTACTATGGTTTTTGGAGGTATTATTATTTCATCATAATATGTTACATTACCCGTACATCCTTCCATTGTTATATTACTTCCATTAATTATGAAGATTCC
>AUXO016079783.1_pt1 | contig 10204 bp, 9 predicted proteins | sample 768731 | NCBI WGS metagenome assembly AUXO01 (sample SAMN02715735, study PRJNA202380) | gut metagenome | biome: sheep rumen | host: Ovis aries | place: New Zealand: Palmerston North | reverse complement strand
ATAGAGAATGCTGATTTAACTAAATATAATACATATAGGTTAAATAGTGTTTGTGATGCATTAGTATTTGTTAAAAATATTGATGAATTAAAAAGTGTATTAAAAACAATTAAAAAATATAAATCTAATTATTTTGTTATAGGGAATGGTTCAAATATAATTATTCCTGAGTATTATAATGGTGTAATAATTAAACTTGAATTTAATAAGTATACTATTTATGAAGATTATGTTGAAGTAGAAAGTGGATGCATGATTAACAAACTTGCTAATGAGTTAGTTAATATGGGATATGCAGGACTTGATTTTGCATGTGGTGTTCCAGGTACAATAGGGGGAAGTATATGTGGAAATGCTGGATGTTATGGATCATCTATTTCAGAAGTATTAGAAAGTGCTAAAGTATTAGTTGGGGATAAAATAATAGAATTATCAAATAAAGAATTATGTTTTGAATATAGATCGTCTATTATTAAAAAATCTAAAAAGAAATATATTATTTTATCTGCTAAATTTAAAATAACAAAAGCTAATAAAGATGAGTTATTAGCCGTATGCAAAGAAAGGGCGCAAAAGAGAGCTGCATCCCAAGATTTATCTCATCCTTCTTGTGGTAGTGTATTTAGAAATCCAGAAGGTTTAGCAGCAGGTAAATTAATAGATGATGCTGGCCTTAAAGGTTATTCAATAGGTGGAGCTAGTGTAAGTGTTATACATGCTAATTTCATAATAAATTCTAATAATGCAACATATACTGATATTATTAAATTAATAAAATATATTCAAAAGCAAATAAAAAAGATCTATAACATAGATCTAATATTAGAACAACAAATAATTAAATAGAGTAACATCTATTTTTTTATTGCATAAAAAAATCAGTTGCCTGATTTAGTTATTCTTTTTATTTGCTCTTATTTCTTTTGTTGATAATCTAACTTTTTTACCATCAACAACTGCAGTTTGTAAATTTAATTTTTGAGTTTTCTTAGTAGCCTTTTCAGAAAATGGTCTATTTTGAGCACTCATATTATTTCTTTTTGATATGTTTTTTGCCATTTTTGTTTGCCTCCTCTTTTTAAACCACATATAATTTAACATAAAAAACGCTTTAAGTAAAGTAAAAATTGACTTTTTTGCCATTTTTTGCTATAATATGGCCAAAGTTAAGGGGGAAGTTCACAATGGAAAAAAAGAGTTATTATTTAGTTTCATATTGTGGTACTAGAGAAACTGTTGTTCAAACAACAATCGAGTATAAAGAATTGTTAAAAAAAATTAAAAATTACAATAATAAAGTAAGAAATTATTTTTATGGAAATATTACAACTGAAACTAAAGAAGATGGTATTCATGTTGTAACTCATAAATATAAAAGACTAGAAAAACATGCCTATACTATTACAGATTTGTTAGATTATACAAGTAGATATACAAAAGAAGACTTTGCTAAATTATATGAGGGAAAAACTGATACTAAACAAGGGTATATTCCTGATATTAATATTCTTTATAAAGATGATAGAAAACCAGTAAGACCAAGAAAGAAAAAAGGCCCAGCTAAACCAGATGTTAGATTAAGCTATTTACCAATGGTATATGATAAAGATAGAAAATATATGTCTATTGAATTTATAAAGAAATGTGTAAAAGTTCATCGTAATGATTTTGGTGTTATGATGGATCTTGCTAATGAATTAGGTATTAATCATGATTGTGGAAAAGAGGTAGAGAACTTACGTATAACAATAGATAGATGTATGCATCAAGGATTATCTACTGATTTATTAGAAATTGCTGCTATTGAATTAATCAATAAATACATTTGTATTGTTGATGATGAAGGTATACCTACAAGGAATAATAATGCAGCATATATAGAGAGTAAAAGAAGAATAATGGATGTTGGTATGTTCTTTAAATATTGTAAAGATCCAGAGAAAAAACATTCTCCAAATAAATACAATGAGGGACCAACTGAAGAAATGAAACAACAGTTAAAAAAAGAAGAAGAAGAAAGAAGAGTAAGGGAGCTATTATTGACAGGAAAAGCTAAGTGGGAGCAAATGTCTTTGTTTTAGCAAAATCTTTACTTTTTTTCTTGTTTTTAAAAGCATAAAATGATAAAATATTATTAGAATTCTGCAGAGGATTGGAGGAATACTTATGGCAAATAACTATGATGAATATGAATATGATGATAGTAGTTATAAAAGAAGTAAAAGAGATGGCTCAGACTTCTTATTTAAGTTTGGTGTAACTCTACTAATAGTTTCAGCTATAATTATTATAATTTTATTGATAACTAGTTGTAGTAATAGGCGAAAAGATAATAAAGAGGAAGATAGTGGTGACTTTAATTATGAGACTACATTATTAAATGCTGGAAAGAGGTATTTTCAAATTAATAGAGATGAAAATCCAGAATCTCCAGGTGAATGTGCTCAAGTTACATTACAAACATTAATTATGCAAGATTATTTGAGTAATGATAATTTTAAACAATGCAACTCAGTTAATACTTTTGTAAAAGTTTGTATGTTAGAAAATAGAACATTACAATATACACCATGGTTTGTATGTAATGATAAACTATCAGATGAAGAGTATTATGAAAGTGTAGAAGGAGATATAAATAGTATAGTTCCTGATGTAACATATGTTGACTTTATATTCTTACCTCAAGTATTACAAAAAACTGAAAATCAATTAGGTGAAGTTGAAGAAATATGGAAAGATGATATTAAATACACTTCATATAAAACTTTAGATACTATCACATATTATAGATTTAGAGATGAATTATTTAGATGGAATGTAACTAGCAAATTATATTATACAAGAGCTGGTGAAAGAAATGATGCTAAGGGTGTAAATGAATATTATGTAAGTGCTCCTAGTGGAAGATATCCATATTCAGATAATAAAACAACAGATGCATATAAATGGTATACAACAACAAGTAAAAAAGAATATGCAATGACTGCGGATGGAGTAAAAGCCGTAAGTGATAAGCCAATTGGAGATTATACACATAATGAAGGTGGAATAGTTTATACACTATATAAAACTAGAACAGTTACTGGTTCTAGAGAACCAACTTTATATCACGCATGTGCTACAAGTCCAACTTCAGATTACTTAATCTTCCAACCAACTGATTGTCCTTCTGATCACAACCCAAAATATAAATATCAAATTTATACTTTCTATAGTTGTGCTGATACTACTTCAAGTTCAGAATCAATTTTAGGACAAAGAGTTAGTGCAAAAGATAAATGTGTTAAATATAGTGAATGGAGTTCTGCTAAAATGGGAACTTGTCCTGGTGGAAAATCTTCTGAGACATGTTTACAAGTTTCAGCAACATTCTATAATTGGTATAAAATTGTAGATAGTGGAGATAGAACCTATTATCCATCTGGAGCATCAACAGCTTCTGGAGAAAGAGTTTATTATACAAGTGCTCCAGTAGAAGGTGCTATTAAAGATCAAGCTACAAGAGCAACAGCATATAAATGGTACACTCAATCAACTACAACTACTTCTAATTACACAGCAGTAGCTCCTAGTGGATATGTAAGTGTAGCAAGAACAAATGATTCTAAATGGTCTGATTGGTCTAAATGGACTAAATCAAATCCAAAAGCATCAGATGGAAGAAATAGACAAGTAGAAACAAAAGTTAAAATTAAATTACAAGAAATTAAATCTGTTGAATCAAATGATTGGCAAGATTTAAGTGTTGATTATATGACACAAGACCAAATGGTAAGAATTTTCCAAAATAAAGGTTATAATGTTTCAACATTAAAAGATATTAATAACAATGGAGAAATCAGATATCAAATGAAAATGTTGATTAGAAATAAAAGAGAGGGGAATCTATAATGGAAATCGATGAAAGAAAACTAATTTCAAGATACATATATCTTGAAAATGCAAATATTTTAAGTAAATTAGAAATCTTAAGAAAAAATACAATTTTACAAATCGATTTCTTAAAGAGTTCTATCGCTAGAAAAAAATATGTTCTTAAAGATGATACAATTACTGAATCAGAAGTTAGAATGGTTGAAGCTATGTCTCCATCATTTACATATGAAAGAGATAATTTAACTCCTGAAAGAAGAAATATGTATTTAATGAATCTTGCTATTGAACAAGAAAGATTAAAACAATATCAAGATTATCTTAAAGAATTAGAAGCTGATATAGCTAAATCTAAGAAAAAGATAGAAAATTTAAGAAAAGGTATACTACCTGAGTTTGAAGAAGAAAGAGAAGAAGATGAAGACAGAGGTAGAGAATCAGAACCAAGTTCTGGGGAAGATAGAGAAGAGGACGAAGAAGACGTTGTTCTTCCACCACCAGTAGAACCAAGTGGTGAAGAAGACGAAGAAGACGTTGTTCTTCCACCACCAGTAGAACCAAGCGGTGAAGAAGACAAAGATGAAACTATCGAACCTCCAACTGGGGAAACTGAAGACGACGTAGAAGAAGTTGAAGATATAGTTGAACCAAAAAGACCTTTATGGCAAAGAATAGGTGCAATGCTTATTGCAGCTGGTGCTTTATTAGGTGGAGGATACGCTATTGGTAGATTAGAAGGTCAAGTTAAGAACGATGAAGCAACTTATGAGGAGAGTGAACAAGAAGATCCTGGTGTAACACCAGAAGAAAGAACTCCTATTAAACCTTTAACTCCAATTAAACCATTAGGCCCAGAACCAGAGTTAGAGCCAATCGTAACACCAACACCAGTTCCAACACAAACACCGGAGCCACCTGCTGAGCCAACACCTGTTACTCCAACGCCAGTAACACCAACACCAGTGACTCCAACTCCAACACCAGTAACACCAACACCACCAGCAGATGATGATGAATATGTGCCAATTGTGTTAGTGCCAGGTGAAGCTGGATATAATAGAAGAACAGGTGTAGAAGTTACTGCTGATGGAACTACTTATATTCATAGCGATGAAGGATCAAGAGTCGGAGAAAGAGCTGATTTAGGAGCTGATGATCAAGGACGTGCAGTTGTACCAGAGGAAGCATTCACACCAATAACTATGGTACCAAGTGTTCCAAAAACAGGTGATGAAGTTCCTTATGAAGAATATATAGATAATGCAACACCAGAAGAAGCAAGAGAGGCTAATAGAGCCATATCTGAATTCGATTGGGAAGGTGCTTTTGATGCTGAAGAAGCAAGACTAACATTAAATAAGTAATAGTTTTGGAGGAAAAAAGAATGGAAAATTTAACTAATAAAATTTTAGAATTAAAAGATGGTACAAACTATTTCATAGTTAGACAAGCTACTTATCGTGGCAAAACATACTTCTTTGGTGTAGAAGTAACAGCTGACGAAGAAAATTTTACAAACAATTTCTTATTTTTCGAAAGAATAGATGAGGATGGAAAGTTTTTAGTAAAGGTAGTTAAGGATCCAGCGATTCTTGAAGTACTTTCTAAAAATATAAAAATAAATAACGAACAATAATAAAAAATCTTTTCAAAAATGAAAAGATTTTTTTGATTATAGATATATGCTAATAAATTTGATAAAATATATAATATGAATAAGAAATTAGTTAAAATTATTATTGGTATAGTTATATTAATTTTGTTAGATTTTTTAACAAAAGTTTTGATTATACATTCTTTTAATTTAAATGAAGGAATAATTATAATTAATAATTTCTTAAAGTTTATTTATATTAGAAATACAGGTGCTGCGTTTGGAATACTGGGTAAAAGTACAATTTTATTAGTCATTATTACTGTTGCTTTATTAACATATTTAATTTTTGAAATAATAAAGAGTAAGTCTAATTTAAATACATTTGCATATTTATTAATAATTAGTGGAGCAATAGGTAATTTAATAGATAGAATATTTAGAGGATATGTAATAGATTTTATATCTTTCACTTTATTTGGGCGTGAAATGGCAATATTTAATATAGCAGATATATATATTACATTTGGTATAATTTTGTTTATATATAATGTTTTTAAGGAGGATAGAAATGAAAGAAATAATCGTAAATAAAGAAGACAATTTGCAAAGATTAGATGTTTATTTGACTAGTAAATTAGATGAAACAAGAAATTTTATTCTTAAAAATATTAAAAGTGGGAAAATACTTGTAAATAATAAAACTGTTAAAGGTGGATATATTATAAAAGAAGGAGATAAAATAACTGTAGAAGATTTAACAGTAGATACAACAGTTAAAGCAGAAAATATAGATATAGAAATACTATATGAAGATGATGATATAATTGTTGTTAATAAAAAAAGTGGTATGGTAGTTCATCCTGGTAATGGGAACCATAGTGGAACACTTGTTAATGCTCTTATGTATCATACAGATGATTTGTCTGATGAAGGTGGTAGTGAGAGATGTGGTATTGTTCATAGAATAGATAAAGATACTAGTGGTGTATTATTAATAGCCAAAACAAATAAAGCCCATGCTATATTAAGTGATGATTTTAAAAATAAAAGAATTAAAAGAAAATATATTGCTCTAGTACATGGAATTATAGATAATAATAAAGGTAAAATAGATGCTCCGATTGGAAGAGATAAATATGATAGAAAGAAGATGTGTATAACGGCAGATAATTCTAAAAGGGCTGTTACTAATTTCACAGTATTAGATAGATTTAAAAACACAACTCTTGTTGAACTAGTTCTTGAAACAGGAAGAACTCATCAAATAAGGGTACATATGGAATATATTGGACATCCAGTAGTTAATGATCCAGTTTATTCAAATAGAAAATGTTATAATGATTATGGCCAAATGTTACATGCTAAATATTTAGGATTTAACCATCCTATTACAAAAGAGTTTATGGAATTTAGCGTTGAACCAGAAAAAGAGTTTAATGAAATATTAGATTATTATAAAAACTTATAACTTTACGAATATAATAATTAAGAGTAAAATACTATATGAAAGGGATGAAATAATGAATATAAAGATTGATAAAAAAGACGACATTATTTTAAAAATATTACATTATTTTATTACAGAAGAAGATTATAGACCTGTAATTATAAACGGGCTTGAAAATGAAATATGGCTCGAGAACATGGAAAATGATTTACAGTTAATTAGAATAAATACAAACTATATTCATAATAATGAACAATTAAAGACTGATACTTATAAAGCTAAAACTATTATGAAGAGTATTAAAAAGAGCACTTTATCATTAAATATAAACTTATTAAATCTATTATTAGATACAGGAGAAAGTGTTAATTCTAATGATATAAGTGAAATGGGAATAGAAACAATAAAAGTTGATAAAATAAGTGATTTTAAAAAGAATAAAGTAGTGGGAGTATTTTTCCCAGGAGTTAAGACTGCTATATTAAATGAGAAGATGAATCCTGCGGAATTTTTTAAGTTAACAGAAGATATGAATGATAAAACAATTAAAAACGAAAAAAAATTAGCTAAGATATTTAGTCCTAAGAAACCAGTTGTTACATATGCATTGATTGTAATAAATATAATGATATTCTTATATACATATTTATATGATCAAAGTGGTGAGATTACTTATGGGCTTGCTAATAATTATATGAGCGTTAGAGAAGGAGAATATTATAGATTATTTACTGCTATGTTCTTACATGCAAATATATATCATATAATATTTAATATGTATGCTCTATATGTTATGGGACCTCAAGTAGAAAGATATTATGGTAAGAGTAAATTCTTATTTGTATATATTCTTGGTGGTTTAATGGGTAGTATATTCTCCTGTGTATTTATGAATCAATATTCATATGGCATTGGAGCCAGTGGAGCTATATTTGCTTTATTTGGGAGTGTAGCATACTTTACTTATTATTATAGGGCAACTCTACAAGGACTATTAAGAAGTCAAGTAGTACCAGTTATACTAGTCAACTTATTCTTAGGATTTGTAATGCCAGGAATAGATGTTTATGCTCATATAGGTGGACTTATTGGTGGTGTTCTAATTTCTATGTGGATTGGAATAGGTGATAAGTTTAGAAAATCAGATCAAATAAATGGAGCAATAGTATATATAAGTATGTTCCTATTTATGTTATATTTAGTATTAACTAAGTAAAATAAAAAGAACTTTTTAAAAAGTTCTTTTTTTATATCTTTCTATATAAACCAATTGCTTTTCCTAAAATGGTTACATTATTTAAAATAATTGGTTCTAATTGATCATTTTCTGGTTGTAATCTAATATGGTCTTTTTCTTTATAAAATCTTTTTAATGTTACCTCATTTTCATCAGTCATAGCAACAACGATATCCCCATTATTAGCATCTTTTTGCTTTCTAACAATAACTATATCATCATCAAGTATTCCTGCATTAATCATACTTTCGCCATTAACTACTAAAGTAAATACATCAGTGTTGTTAGGAATTAGTTCTTTTGGTAAATTAAAGAATTCATTAGGATTTTCAATGGCTTCAATAGGATTTCCTGCTGCTACTTTACCAAGTAATGGAACTTCAACAACATTATCATCTTTTATAATGTATTCATTAGGAACATTTAGTTCTATAGTTCTAAATTTACTAGCAGTTTGTTTAATATATCCCTTATCAGTTAATTTCTTTAAATGTACAAACATAGTAGCAGTACTACTAAGATTACATAAAGAACATAGTTCTCTAATAGTAGGGGAATAACCATTATCTGCCATAAACTTTTTAATTATATTTAGTATAGAACTTTGTTTTGCAGTTAGTTTTTCCATGTTACCACTTCCTTTATATTTATATAATAACACACAAATAAATGTTTGTAAATATAATATAAAAAAAGAAACTTCAATTTGAAGTTTCTATTGGAACATTTCTAAATTTTTAGGAATTTCCCCAGTATTTAAATTAACTGCAGCAGCTGTATTATTTGGAGGAATTACAGCACTTAACTCAATTTTTGGTTGAGTTGTAGTAATTGGTGTCTCAAATAATAATGCGGTTGGATCTGCATTTGCATTAGGTGCTGCTGTTGGCATCACTAATGTTTCAGCTGGAGTTTCAGCTCCTGTAGACTTAGGTATTTCAAATAAAGGTTTTTCATCACTAACTATACCCATCTTTTGAGCTTGTGTCTCTGTAGTAACAGGTTGTTGAACTGTATTAGTTGAAGCAACAGCTTGAGTAGTTGGAGCAGTTGGCATTTGCATTGTCATAGGATTAGTTACTTGCCCTTGAACAGCTTGAGTTGATGATTCAACTATTTCTAATTTTAATTCAGTTGTTGGTTCTTTGGTAGGAGCAACAGTAGCTACTTCAGTAGCAGGTACAGTCTTAACTTCTGTAACTGCTTCAGTTGGTTTTTCTGTTTGCGCTTCAGTACTTGGTACAGTTTGTGATTCAGTTTGTGCTTCGGTTACAGCCTCAGTTTTAGCCTCCTTAGCTTCTTCTTTCTTTTCATCTATAGCATCTATTGCAGCAACTGCAGCAGCAATAGTGGCTGCGTTATTATTTTTATTCATATCATTTGATTTTGCATCAAAGTTACTTGGTTTTGTTCTGTATTGTTCACCGGCACTAAAATCATTCATTCCTTCTTCTTCAAGTTCTTTAGTAATAGCTAAGTCATTTTCTAAATCTGATAATTTTAATACTTCATCAAATGAAGTTTCACCACTAACTACTTTATCTAAACCATCTTGAAGTAGGGTATGAGTATTACCATGACCATAAACTAGTTTTCTCATGACATCTTTAGAAACTGCGTTAGTAATACCAGTTCTAACATCATCATTTATGAATAATACTTCTGCAATAGCAACCCTGTTTTTATAACCACGAGTACATTGATCACATCCGTCTGGATTAGCATCATATACTTTAGTAATATCTTGATGTAATACATCATGAACCAATTTCTTTTCGTAATCAGATGCTTCTCTTTCAATTTTACAATGAGGGCATAACTTTCTTGCTAGCTTTTGAGATATAACACCACTTAGTGATGTACCAATTAAGTATCTCTCAACGCCCATATCTATTAAACGTTCAATAGTATTTAATGCACTATTGGTGTGGATTGTAGATAAAACTTTGTGTCCAGTGATAGATGCTCTAACTGCAATTTGTGCTGTCTCAGTATCACGAATCTCACCAATCATAATTATATCTGGGTCTTGACGTAAGATACTTCTAAG
>AUXO017923237.1_pt1 | contig 10205 bp, 11 predicted proteins | sample 768731 | NCBI WGS metagenome assembly AUXO01 (sample SAMN02715735, study PRJNA202380) | gut metagenome | biome: sheep rumen | host: Ovis aries | place: New Zealand: Palmerston North | reverse complement strand
TACAATACTGTAAGACTTTTTTATACATTTGCAATACTTGTACTTTTTATCTTGTCATATGTTCTTACACCTTTATTTTTATCAAGAAGTATAAACTCTATGTATAGAGATAATATAATTGATAATTTGCATAGTGCGAGAGTTAAAAATTCTGATATAGTTCTTGCTGTATATCTAAGGGGACTTACATATCTTGTCATAATTATCACTTCAGCTTTGCCTATTTTAAGTATGTCGTTTTTGTATGGTGGAGTAGGAGCTTTTTCAATAGCAAAAATACTTATAGCAATACTATGCTATACTATACTCTTTTCGGCTATTTCAATGTATATTTCTTCCACAATTTATGATTTAAATATCTCTATGGTTGTGTCTTATGTTGTGGGTTTTATACTCTTAGTTGTAACTTTAGTTTTTTTGAATTACATGATTAGTGAATTTTACTACATATTCTTTTATGTATTTTTCGCTCTGTTTTGTACTATTATCTTACTACTTAATACAACAAATGCTTCAATGATAAATATGTGACATTATAGACAATTTTTACTTTACAAATACTTTAATATTATATATAATCTATATACAATATTTTGAAGGAAGGAACAATTAAGTTCCCTGTGAGGACAAAATGAATTGAAAAAAAATTTGATTGACCTATCACATATTTCTAAAACTTTTGATGGTGATAGGGTAATTGATGATTTTAACCTTACAATAAAAGAAAATACTTTTGTTACATTACTTGGACCGTCAGGCTGTGGTAAGACTACGATACTTAGAATTATTGGTGGATTTTTAAAACCTGATATGGGACGAGTTTTTTTTGATGGAAAAGATATTACAGAATTGCCTCCTGAAAAAAGACAGCTCAATACTGTTTTTCAAAAGTATGCTCTTTTTCCACATATGAATGTGGAAGATAATATTGCATTTGGACTTAGAATCAAGAAGAAAAGTGAAGATTTTATAAAATCGAAGATTGAGTACGCACTTAAACTTGTCAATCTTGAAGGATATGGCAAAAGAGATATAGACGCACTTTCTGGTGGTCAGCAACAGCGTATAGCAATTGCACGAGCAATTGTCAATGAACCAAAGTTACTTCTTCTTGATGAACCGCTTGGTGCACTTGATCTTAAGCTTAGACAGGAGATGCAGTATGAACTTATACGTCTTAAAAATGAACTTGGCATAACGTTCATCTATGTTACACATGATCAAGAAGAGGCGCTTACTATGTCTGATACTATAGTTGTTATGAATCAAGGTTACATTCAACAGATGGGTACGCCAGAGCAGATTTATAACGAGCCTGAAAATGCATTTGTTGCTACATTTATAGGTGATAGCAATATTGTAAGTGGAAAGATGATTGAAGACTATGCGGTAGAGATTTCTGGTAAGAAGTTTAGATGTATAGATGCTGGATTTGGCAAAAATAAAGCAGTTGATATAGTTATAAGACCGGAAGATGTCGAGATTTTAGAACCAAATTCTCCTAAAGCGATATTACATGGTCGTATGACTCATGTGATATTTAAGGGGGAGATGTATGAGATGCTTTGTGTCACAGATGATGGGAAAGAGTGGCTTGTGCACTCTACTATACTACATGAAGTCGGAAAAGAAGTAGGAGTATATGTTGAGCCATACAACATTCAGATTATGAATAAACCTACATCAGAAGATGAAGAAGCAATAGACCCAGTTGTATATGAGGCAGAAGAGTAGATGAATAGTAAACTTCGAAATCATCTTATAGCAGCTCCTTATACGATATGGATGATAGGATTCATTGTCATTCCGCTTGTTTTTGTTGTGTATTACGCTTTTACCAATGATGCAAATGCATTTACATTAGACAATGTAATCAGCTTTTTTAACCCTATACATTTTAAAAGTTTTGTTAAAGCATTTAAACTTGCATTTATAAGTACATTTATATGTATAATTCTTGCATATCCGATAGCGCTAATTTTCAGAAATAGTAAGACAAAGAAATCTTCTTTTATAATATATGTATTTATATTACCTATGTGGATGAATGGACTACTAAGGATTTATGCGTGGCTTACACTGATAGAAAAAAAAGGTATCATAAATCTAATTCTTTCTGCATTAAATCTACCAAATATTAATATTGTCAATACTGAGACGGCAATTATACTTGGTATGGTGTATGATTTTTTACCATTTATGATATTACCGCTTTATAATTCACTTATGAAGATAAAAGATGATACATTAAATGGAGCAAGAGATTTGGGAGCAAACGAAATACAAGTATTCACACGGGTTATATTGCCACTTAGCATGCCTGGTATGATATCTGGGATAACGATGGTGTTTATTCCAGCGCTTACAACTGTTGCTATATCTTATATGCTTGGTGGAGGGCTTTTCCTACTTGTAGGCAATGTGATAGAACAAGAATTCCTTACCACTTCCAATTGGCATCTTGGGTCAGGATTGTCATTTGTGCTCATAGTGTTTATATTTATAGTTATGGGCATTACTAATAATTTTACTGATAAGGATGAAGAGATAAATATTGTATGATAAGAAAGTTTTTAAAAAATTTTTATCTTGTACTGATACTATTATTTACATATGTACCTATACTTGTAATGGTTGGGCTTTCTTTTAATTCATCAAAATCAAGAGTTAATTTTACTGGCCTTTCGCTAAAATGGTACAGGCAAATGTTTGCGGATAGAAATATTGTATCTGCGCTTCAAAATACTATATCTATAGCACTTGTCTCATCTATAGTTGCTGTGATTATTGGCACTATGGCAGCAGTTGCAATTAGTAATATGTCTAAAAAAAGTAGAAATATATATATGAATATAACCAATATTCCTATGCTTAATGCTGATGTAGCTACAGGCATATCACTTATGCTTTGCTTTATCGCATATGGGAAAATCTTGGAAAATATTAATATAAGTTTTGGGCTTTCTTGGTTTACAGTATTACTTGCACATATTACTTTTAATATACCATATGTTATACTTTCAGTTTTGCCAAAACTTAAAGGTTCATCACGGCTTGAATATGAAGCGGCAAGAGACCTTGGAGCTACAAGTAGTGTGGCGTTTTTTAAAGTTGTCCTTCCGGAGATTATGCCGGGCATAATAAGCGGATTTATGCTTGCAGTAACTATGAGCCTTGATGATTTTATAATTACACATTTTACAAGAGGGGCAGGAATCAATACTATATCTACTTTAGTTTATGCACAGGTAAAAAGAGGACTTAACCCATCACTATATGCACTTTCAAGCGTTATGTTTTTGATAGTGCTTATAATACTTGTGATTACTAATTTTGTTACTAATAGAAAAGAGGATGACTAATGTATATATTAGTTTTTGATATAGGAAGCACCAACATCAAGACATTGGTTTTGTCAATTACTGGGCCAAGAGATGATGAAAAAATAAAACTACTTGGAAAAGAGAAGTATCGTGGTACTGATTTTTATAGTTTTTTTTATAAGGTATTAGATAAGTATAAAATAGAAAAAAATGATATAGAAACTTTAGTTTTGACAGGAACTGGCACGAGCTTTTTAGATGATACTATTGATGGCATAAATGTGATTAAAGTAGATGAACATCTTGCTATAAGTTATGGTGGGATACTTTTATCAAAATATGATGAGGCAGTTATAGTATCTATAGGGACTGGTACTACTATAGTTTATAGTAATCTTAATGATTACAAAAGACTTGGTGGTACAGGACTTGGCGGTGGCACATTTGTTGGTCTTTCCAATGCTTTAATTAATTTACAAAGTGATAGTAGAGATATAAAACCATTTGAAATACTTGTTGATTATGCAAAAAAGGGTAATCACAAGAATCTTGATCTTCTAATCGGAGATATTTCTAAAAATGATATTTTGGACATGTCAACGGATATTACAGCGGCGAATTTTGCTAAATTGAGTGGGAATTATAGACTGGAAGACACTATGGCAGCGACATTAAATCTTGTTCTTGAAAACATATCGCTCCTTGTGAAAGCCTTAAATAAAGATTTGCCTGTTGTATATATAGGAACCCTTGTATCTGATACTTATGTGCAAGAGAGATTGACTGAAATTGCTGATTATACTGGAAGTGATATACATTTTGTCGAAGATGGGGAATTTGCTATAGCTATAGGTGCGTGGGAGTATTATTTACTTAAACTGCGTAAAAACTATTAAATACATATGCAATTTATATGAAATATATTAATTTAAAAAAAATAATTATTTATTGCTCGATTGCTATAATTTTTTCTTTCCAACTACTCTCAGCATGCATTGCAAGTACATACACTAATGAGACAAAAAGTAATGAAGCTTTATCACAAGTTACATTATTGGATACGTATGAAGAAAATATAGCATCTGAAAAATTCAGTGTTTATGATTTTAAGTTGCTTAACTCATCAAAGATATTACTTATAAAATCACATCATCAAGTTTCTCAAATGCTTGGAGTTGTAGTAGTAAATAATGAAAATGAACTTATAATATTTGATGGTGGTCGAGTAGAAGACTCAAAATTCTTGAGAGATTTAATTGTTTCTTACGGCGGAAAAGTAAAATACTGGTTTTTATCACATATACATGATGATCATATAGGAGCAATCTTTGATATATTGAATAATTATAAAGAAGATGTATATATAGAAAATATATGTTACAATTTTGCGGATTTTTTATGGTACTATGATAAAGTTGGGGATGAAGCGTATGTAAGCGTACTTTTTGACGAAGCGAAGAATAAATATGTTGAGTATATGTTATCAATAGGGAAAAAGGTGACGATTAACCAAAAAGTCAAAAAAGGCGATATCTATAATGCGTCAAATGTAGATATAAAAGTGATGAATGACATATACCTTTTGGATTCCGATTCGATAAATAATTCTTCAATTGTCTATAAAGCTTATATTGAAGATACATCTATGATAGTGCTTGGAGACCTTGCATATTATGGAGGTTATGAATTACTTGATGACTATAAAAATAGTGATGAGCTAAAGTCAGATATTGTGGTGATTTCTCATCATGGCCAAAGTGGTGTAGACTTTGATGTATATAAAGAAATAGCACCTAAAATTGCTTTATGGCCAACTACTAAAAATATCTATGAAAATGAGAGTGGTAAATTTAAGACTGATATGACAAAAAAATGGATGAATGAGCTTTTAGTCGAGTACAATATATTGTCATATCCTGATAATGCAATGATTAAGTAAGAAAGACTATGTATTATGATTGGTAAAACGAGTACAAAAAATAATCTTCTATATAATATTTTAAAAATAGTAGTATTATTCATAGCGTTCTTTTTACTGAGCAAATTTTCTAATCGTAGTGTCGATGTTCATTCATTATACATGGATGATTTACAAAATTATTACTACTATGTTAGGTCTAATTTTTTTCAGTATACATTTTCAATTTATGAAGGTCAAGTGCATTATCGCCCTGTATCATATGGTCTACTCTACTTAGTTTTTAAGATAGTATCGGGACATATACATTATATAAATATAGTTAATAATGCCATTCAAGCAGCTCTCGCTGTGCTTTTTTATTTTTTTACAAGAAAGCTAAAAGTACCAAGCCTAATATGCATTGCTACATCTTTATTTTATATTATCACGCATTTTTCATATTTCCAAGTTGGCCAGGCGATAGGTATAATAGAAAGTTCTGCGATGTTTCTGGCATTTCTCAATCTTTATTTTGCCATTTCATATCTTGATGACAATAATCCTAAAGACATATTTTATATGTACATAAGTATTTTTTTACTTTGTTTTACTCACGAAAGATATGCAGCATTTTTTGCTGTTGATTTCATTGCTATAATTCTTAAAAAAAGCGAAAAAAGTAAATTGTCAAAAGAACTGATTTTAATTGCAATTGCTATGCTCTATGTAGTTGTAAGGTATCTGGCACTTAAGTCTTTGATACCAATAGGGACAAGCAAAACTGATGTTGTAGCGACATTTGATATATATAGGTTTTTCCAATTTATATTTGATGAAGTTAAGTATGTATTTGGCATAAATGCAGGACCAGCATATCTTTCCGGAATCAATTTTAATGATGTCGACAGGGTTTTTAAAAATATCTGTTATATAAGCATATTTTTATATATAGTTATATTCATAATATACATATATGTAAAACTTATCTATGATAAATTACATGAGAAAAATTTTAGCGTTGATATTGTACTTGCTTTTTCTGCTTGCTTACTTATCGTGAGTTCAAGTGTCACAATTAGAGTTGAGATGCGATGGATATATAGTACTTATATGATTTTTGTGATTTATTTAGCATATATGCTATATGAAATATCAACTTTTGGATTAAAACAAGTATTTTATATATCAGCATTTATATATTTTTCCTTCTTTATTACAAGAAACATTCTTGAAATGTATTATAAAAACTATTATCACAATATCTTTTTCTTCAATGATTTAAGAGCCACCAACAGTCTTGCCGATCAGACAATACTTAAATATGGCAAAGAAAATTTTAAAGATAAAAAAGTATATATTTTTCTAAATAATTTTGGGATTGAAGGTAAAAGTATATATTATTTCTATGAGCCATTTTATGATGAAGTAAGAGTTAATGACAATGACCCGGTTCTTAATTTTGTAGATAATTATGAAGCTTTAGTAAAACTAGTAAATGATGATAATAACATTGTATTATATGAAAACTATGATACGCATACATATGAAGTATTCAAAATACAAGATAACAATTTACAAGATAACAATTTAGAGTAAGATATGTTAGTTAGATTATTTACAACATTTTTTAAAATAGGACTTTTTACTTTTGGCGGTGGATATGGAATGATATCTATTGTTAAAGATGAGTGTGTTGATAAGACGGATTGGATTGGCGAAGAAGAGTTTGTTGATATTATAGCTATAGCAGAAAGTACTCCTGGACCTATTGCAATCAACATGGCAACTTATATTGGGTATAAGAAATGTAGACTTCTTGGAGCCGTTTTTGCTACTTTAGGCGTTGTCCTTCCATCTGTAATAGTCATCTATATTATATCAATATTTTTAAAGAATTTTTTGCAGATAAAAATTATTTCAGATGCATTTTATGGCATTAGAATAGCTGTCTCAATTATCATTATTCGTACTGCATATAAACTTTTTCGTGATGAGTATAAAGATAGTCCGCATAAAAAAATGACTGTTTTCCTTTTTGTCATTTATATGGTTTTGATGTTATGCATTAATATTTTAAATATAGATATAAACTCTGTGAGCCTCATAATATTTGCATTTATTATAAGTGCATTATTACTTCCTTTTAGATTAAAGATATGATTAAGTATTTAAAACTATTTTATGATTTCATTATTGTAGGTGCTTTTAGCTTTGGTGGTGCATATTCAGCTATACCACTTGTCAAAGATGTGGCGGATAAGTATTCTGTACTGTCAAATGAAGCAATAGCTGATTTTATTGCGATATCTGAAAGTACTCCTGGCTCAATCGGAGTGAATCTTGCTACATTTATTGGGACTACACTTTACAACCTTCCTGGTGCAATAATTGCTACATTTGCAGAAGTTTTGCCAGCTTTTTTGATTATGCTTGTGGTGTCAATATATTTTTCGAAAGTTTTGCAAAACGAAAAAGTAAAGTTTGTTTTATCAGTTATTAGACCATGCATTATTGGGATTATAATGTCTATAGGCATCTATATGGTTATAGAGATACTAAATGATAATGTGTATAGCTATCACATAGATTTTAAAAGTTTAGTTGTTTTTATTTGTATTCTTTTGATAGTCATTGCTTATAAAATTAGCTTAAAAAAATCACTTGGTGCTATTAGTATTATAATAATTGGGGCGTTTTTTGGTATAGCAATAAATACTTTTATGTGATATAATCTATATATGAGATGTGTAAGGAAAAAAGTACAATTATTATTAGCTGTAGTTATGTTCATGCTTTTGACACATTTTGCATATGCTGCAGATATAATATATAATAAAAAAGAGACATCTGGTCCTGGAATCACAAGCAACATGAATGCATTTCCGATTGATATGAGTGGTTTAGTGCAAAATGCAGATAATCCCGTTGTACCTGTAATTGCGACAAAAAGTGGCATCTATGAGCATGATGGTAAGTTTTATGTAAAAGGTGAAAGCAAAGGCAATTTTAAGCTTACAGGATACTGTGCATGTTCAATTTGTGGATCTGGAACTGGACTTACTGCTAGCGGAAAATATGTGCGAGCAAATCACACTATATCTGCTGATACAAAGGTTCTTCCGATGGGGACAGTTATTATACTCGAAAATGCAGTAGGAAAAGATGGACAAAGTTATGATGGTGTATATGTAGTAGAAGATAGAGGTGGCGGTGTTAAAGGAGACCATATAGATATATATAGACCTACTCATGATTTGGCGGCACTTGTGACATATTATGGAAGAGCATATGGTGATGTGTATATTGCAAACGAAATAGATATTGCTACTTTATCAACTTTAAGTTATAATTAAGATAATTTTGGAGGTGTGATATGAGTGATGCTAATTGCATATTTTGCAAGATAATTAATGGTGACATTCCTTCTAAAAAAGTATATGAGGATGATGATTTTTTAGCGATTTTAGATGTTGCACCAGCTACAAAAGGACATGTACTTATACTTCCAAAAGAACATGCGAAAACATTAGCTGATTTATCTGATGATAAAGCTTCGAAAATTCTTATACTTGCAAAAAAGATAATAAAAGCTATGATGGAAGTTCATTCTTTTAATAATTACAATATAATACAAAATAATGGGAAACTTGCTGGACAGAGCGTAGATCATTTTCATCTGCATCTTATACCACGATACAGTATTGATGAAGTAGGACTTTGGACGCCAAATCCTGATGATCCATCTGTCACTGATGAACTAGCTTTGAAAGTTTATAATTTAGTTAAATAATATTTAAGAAGGGAGTTTCATTATGATCCAAAAATTAAATCCAATCCTTAAGGAAGCTACAAGAAAAAATCGCGGTGTTTGTGCATTTACTGCTACTAGTTTTGAAATACTTACAGCAATTATAGAAGTTGCTGAAAAGAGAGGGGAGCCTGTAATCATAAAACATTCAGCAACATTTGAAAAAGATGTACCTTTAAAGTATATGGGACCAGTTATAATTGAATTGTCAAATAAGGCAAAAATAGACATATGCCCTATGCTTGATCATTGTACAGATACAGAGTATATAAAGAGCGGTCTTAAGATGGGATTTAGAGCGGTAATGTATGATGGAGCAGGACTACCATTTGATGAAAATGTAAAAAGAGGTAAAGAAATAGTATCTCTTGCAAAATCAGCAGATGCCAATATTGAGGCAAGTTTTGGATTAGTTGGTGGACATAATGGCGAAAAATCAATTATTACTAATGTAGAAGAACTCATGAAGTACTTAAAAGAAGTTGATATAGATGCTTTAGCACCATCTGTAGGCAATACTCATAGCAGCGTAGAACATTCTGAATTAGATTTTGATTTACTTAAAGAAATTTCTGAAAAGACAAATCTTCCACTTGTTTTACATGGTGCTTCAAATCTATCAAAAGAAGATATTCGTAAAGCTATAGAGTGCGGAGTGAGAAAGGTTAATTATTTCTCAAAAGCAGGTGTAAAAGAAGTAAAAGATTATGTAATGAATGCTAGTGAGATTTCATTTGCGGCTATGAACAATGTAATGGTAAATGCGGTGAAGAAAGATATAGATTCAGCTATGGAAGTTGCATCTATGAAGTAATTACATAAATACAGTATTGTGGCGAGACATAATTATGTAGATATTTATTAATTATATTAAATCGGCACATATGGGATACATAGAACCATTGATGCCGATTTTTTTTTGAAATGATATATAATGGGATATGCAAAGTTTTTTAGATAAAAATAAGTATTCAATATTTTGTATAGTACTTACAGCATTATTTTGGATTATAGAAGTGAGTGTGCTTGGCTATGCTGTCTATTTTTTAAATGAAAATGGTTATGCAGCATCAGAAATAGCTATTTTGATGGCTGTTACAGGAATAGTTGCAGCTGTCACACAACCATTTATTGGATATTATGCTGATAGTAATAAAAAAATTGATTTTAAAAA
>AUXO017463875.1_pt1 | contig 10205 bp, 12 predicted proteins | sample 768731 | NCBI WGS metagenome assembly AUXO01 (sample SAMN02715735, study PRJNA202380) | gut metagenome | biome: sheep rumen | host: Ovis aries | place: New Zealand: Palmerston North | reverse complement strand
ATTCAACTAAATATCTATATCCTTCATTAACACTTCTTTTAACAATGTGTTTGATTTTCTTTTCTTTTAATTCATGAATAAAATCACCAAGTTCTTTTCTTTCTTCTTTTTTAAATTCCTTGGATTCTTTTACTAACTTAGGTTCTTCTACATGGTCTTCACCCTTAACTTGTAGAGCAATCTTTTCAGCCTCTTTAATTCTCTTGTTGATTTCTTTATTAATTTTTTCAGTATCTTCTTCTGCTGTCTCAACATCAACTACATCTACCTTTGTTTCAATAGGTTCAACAGGGTTTGCAAGAGATTCTTCTTTGCTTTCTAAAATACCATTAATTGCACTTTTAACTTTTTCTAATTTCATAATTTCTCCTTACTTTTAAGTTCAAGCATAACTGTTAAATTCTTCAGGCATGAGAATTCAGAAGACCTTCATCAATTAATTTAGCACTTAAAAAAGACTCTATGTAATAGAATCTTCTTATATAGTATTTGATAATACTGTAGTCTATATAGGGAATTAATAACTAACCCTACCATTAGTAATCCTGGTTTGCTTAACTCCCCTATACTCAGAGTGTTCTTTGACAGTAGCAACAATAGAAACAGGAACTACATTGACATACTCCTCATCAACAACTTTCATATCAAGAACATTAGAGGACTTCCAAATAAAGACATGACCTTCTTCATCAATGATTTCATAAGTATAAGAGTTAGCATATGTATGCCATGCAACCTCAATAGAACTTGAATAAAGAAGTCTAAAAGAAGCAACTTTAACAGTGATTCTTTGACCAATCTCACCAACATACTCATTGTTAATTTGAGCAGCCTTTTGAGCATTTTTAGCCACTTTACCCATCTCTTTGATATAAGTGTTAACAAATGAAGAAATAAGTCCAAAATCTCTATATTCTAAAGATTTCTTACTCCAAGCAAGAGAAGCATTTCTCATATAGTCATTATCAGAATTTAAATTAAGTTGAGCATAGTCATCAATGGCCTTGAGTTCTTCTTCAGTAGGCATAACTAAAGATTCATATCTTCTGACCATTTCTTCATCATGAAGGCCACCCCAAAGCATTGATAAGACATCATGAGCAGTTCCATCACCATTTTCCATTCTTCTATAGCCATATTGTTTAACATAAGCATAAGCAACTGGAAGAACTGTTTCTCTAGACATACCACAGCCAGTAGAAGAATAACCATTACCCATGAAATCTTCTTCAGAGAAATCCTTATTGCTGAGTTCAATAACTTTATTTAAGCAGGACATAATATCTGCACACTTGTCAGCATCAAGACCTTGAGTATAGTCTAATAAGCAAGAAGAACCAACTTGCTTCCATTCACCATCATCACTGCAAATAAGATAAGTATCTTTTCTATTTCTAATCTTACCACAGTGTTCACAGATTCTTGGAGTATGTAAATATTTAGCAGGAACCTTACCTTCAAAAGAAGAATCTGCTAATCTAATAATATTACCTAATTCAGTAAATTCAACTGTACCAACAAAAGACCAACCACTAATTCTATAAGAACCCTCAACAAAAACTTCAACACACTCAACATTGATTGGCTCATCAAATTGACAGTGATGAATATGGTCCATAACATAAAGAGTACCCTTTTCAGTAACTTTATTACCTAATTCAAAAGTAATAGCAGCACCTTTCTTTTGATACTTCTTAATAATCTTTTCTAACTTTTCAAGTTTAGCAATTGGAATTGAGTACTTCATAATTTTCTATCCTCACTACTATTATACAGGTTAGTATGTCATTTGTCAAATACAAAATAAAAAGAAGTACTTTTAATACTTCTTTTAGGTTATAATATATTTAGAGTTCGGTGATTGTTTCATTTACAACTACTCTATTTAAAGACATGGTTCCAATAGTGGAAGAGGTTGAGGATGGATTTTTTCCAATCCAATCAACAGTAACTAAATTACTTGTTGAATTTTTATATACAGTAATGATTTGTCCAATTGCAGATGAAGAATAGGATGTTGGTAAAACAAAAAATCCCACTGCACCTTTTACAAGAGCGATAAAACCGTTAGCAAACGAATCATCATCTGTTATATCAATTGCATTTTGTGAGTTTGAAATTACTATTGCCGTTCCAGTATTAGATGTAAATTCGTGTCTATACAACTTTGTTCCACCACCCACAATAGAAGTACCATTTAATTGAATATCATCAGTAACATTTAATGTACCATTAATTTTCATTGTTTTCTTCCTCCATTAACTTCCACTCTCCGCTTTTAAAGATATAGTCACTATTATTCTCATCAACATGGGCTATATCTCCTTCTTTTGGTGTAAAAACATTCCAAGTTGGTTCTGGTTTTGGAAGCAAACCTGAATCTTGTTTTAAAATTTCTAAAGTTCTACAACTGTCTATGTATTGTCTCATTATATTAAACCTCCGTAATTACTGAACCTGCTGGTACATAAGTTGTTTCTGTGGTATTGTTATCTGCTGTGGTAATTGTTTTTCTATTTGTGCTAGAAGAACCACAGACACCTTTTGCAACTTTTATGTTTTGTAAACTACTTGATAATGTAGTTGAGTTTAAATAAAGATAGTTACAATCATTTTCTATAACTATATTCTTTGCAGTATTTTGAGCGTTTGAGGCATCACCAAACTTAATATAATTACAATTATCTCCAATAGTTATAAAATTATTTTGAGTTGCAGTTTCTATATAACTGCAATTGTTACCTATTGTATAAAGACAATAATCGCCAGTAGTAAATCCTCCGAATGTACAGTGATGAGTTCCACTGCCAATTATTAATCTCTTATTGGTCGCAATATTTATAGCATTATTATAGCAAGAATCACCCATAGTTAATTTATCTATTCTAGAAGTAGTAGTTGTAGTATTTCCAGAACAGCCTCTACCAAATCTACAACTTGTTAAAGAACACAAAAACATTGAATGACAACTTACACCAAAGAAATTGTCAGAAGAAATATTTCCATCATTATTCTTACCTATAAATATATCATAGCAATCAAAATCAAAATAATTACTTTTACAACATTTTCTATTTGCAACCGAACCTACTCCACTAGAATTAAGCACAATCGCATTAATACTTCTTTGTCCACCAAGTTGACTGAAGTAAGGTTTAATTGTGTTATTATAGAAATACGTATATGTTCTATTTTCAGTTGCAACAGAGCCATCAGAATTTGGAGAAGTTGCCACATTAAATGTATACATCTTAGTTGTATAGCCTTCTGAGGTAAAACTAACTTTTATATTTTTAAAGTCATAAGGTGCTTCATTATTGAACTCATCTTTCATATGATAAATTACACCTTTACCTGCTTCTGAATGTAAAGAAGAAATAGTTCCCATAGAAGAAGATGATGAATATGAACTATAAACATAATCTCCTGCCGAAGGTGTTTCACTATTTGTAAATGCCCTGGAAAATAATTTATTAGACCAGCAGAAAGGATGTTGATTGCCTGGAGCATCTTCATTTCTACATCTTATATAAATGACATTATTAATAACAATACCATCAGTATCAGCCCAGCAAAATCTACTTGCATCATTATCTAAACTATACTTTAATTCCCAAGATTCTAAATCACAGTAAGCAAAGTAAGTGTCACCTGCATGATGAGCAGCAAAGCAATCCTCACTAAGATGAGACTCATCTGTAGCAACTACTAAGATATCAAATAAATGACCTGCACTTTGAGTATCTACTTGAATAGTAGTACATGTATAATCAGTTATTCTGTACCATTTTCCTGGTACAAGATTTCCACCATCTCTAAGTGATTTCAATGCCGCCCATGTAATACTCTCACAAAGTTCAGGAGCAGGTCCAGCACCACCAACTAAATCACTAACTTTCTTTTCTGTCCAGTGAGTAGGGTCAAAGGCCTCTGCAACAGCAATGTCAGTAGAGCACTCATAAACTTTACCCTGATAGTTACATAAATCACCAACAGCATAAGTTGCAGTACTGTCATAATTAGCAGCAAAGTTAGACATTAAGTCATTACTATTAATTTTTACTGTTTCTGTAACATTAAGAGTTCCTTGAATATTTTTTGTTGCCATTATTCATTTTCCTCCTTTAATAATTTCTTCCATTCAGTTCCATTAAATATATAATCACTATCATCTTCATCAACATGAGCAATCATTCCTTTTTCTGGAACAAAAGTATTCCAATCTTCTCTTGGCTTAGGTAAAAGACCAGAATCTTGTAATAAGATTTCAAAAGTTCTACATGAATCTACATATTCTATCATAATTTATATTTCTCCTTAAATGATTACTTCAGTTGAGTTGGCTGCTCTGACTTCTGTTTCATATGCTAAGTTTCTATCAAAAGTTAAGGTGAGCATGTTAGCAGCACTGGACCCATTAACCCCTTTATGGATTGTGATGTTTTTTAAATAATTTGATGTACTTCCTGCTCCATTTCCTACTAAACAGATATAACTAGAATTATTAGCAATTGTAACATTATCAACATATTTTGTTGAAGATGCTGATGTTTCAGGAGAACTAGATGTTCCAAAACAAATATATTTGCAACAGTTTCCTATTGTTACATTTCTGCAATCATAACTTAGGGTTATGTATTCACACGCATCTCCTATTGTGACATATCTTGCTGAACCTACAAGATACCACGCTACAACACCAGTTCCAACTTTAACATTGTAGAAATCAGGTGTTATGCTGCCTTGCTCCAATCTATAAAAAGTGGATTTTATATCACAATGTTCCATATTACTTACATGTATATCATTACTTTGGTTTAATAAAACATTATCGTGCATTGATGAAGTATCATGAAATCCATGAGGAGAATCACCTGTAGCAAAAGAAAACACATTATTATAAAGGTGTCTGGTATAATTATAAGGTGCTGTTGCTGAGTTTAGAAAACCCATAGGCAATTCATAAGAATAACAACTATACCTACTGCCATAAACCGTTCTCTCAACATAGTTTATATTAGGCAAAATTTTATTATTCCAACAATATCTTCCATTAGATGTGTCTGATAACTGTCTGACACTAAAATCATATAATGCACCAAAACTGAAAGCAAAATAATTACCATTAGTAAAATATTGATTTGGTCTTGTAAAAATAAATTTCATATTTTTGAAATCAAATGGTGCTTCATTATCCCACTCATCTTTCATATGATAAATAACACCCCTTCCTTCAGTTAAATCTACTGAAGTTATAGTGTAATAATAATGTGAAGAGTCCCAAGGGCCATTGTATACACCATCACCAGTGGATGGTGTAGCACTATTAGTATAGTATAGTGCTCCATTAGACCTATATTTAGCCCAAGCATAAGGATGTGCTCCTGAAGTTTGGTCAAACTTATTTATACGATAGAAAGTGTCTGATGATGCTACAAAAGTAGCAACTCCAGCCCAGTCAAATCTAAACAAATCATTATCAAGACAATATTTTAATTCCCAAGCATCAAATTTAACTCCAGATGGAAAATAAGTATCACCAGCATGTTTAAGAACTTTTGCATCTTCACTTAATTTGTTTGTATCTGTAGCAATAACCAAAACATCAAATTGATGTTCTTCACTAGTTGTTTTCATATGTGAAGTTTTTAAAGTATAATCCGTAATCCTATACCACTTTCCAGGAACTAATTGTCCAGCATCTCTTTTTGCCTTTAAATCAGCCCATAAGATGCTTTCACATAATTCAGCATCTGGTGCTTTGTATTTAACACCTTCAACTTCTAATCCTGTTAATGCTGCTTCTGTTCCTTCTAATGTTGGATTAACTACAATATCTGATTTAAGAAGATAATTAGATAAATCTTGTCCACCAATTTGAATATATTGACTTCCAGACCATCTATAAGTATATCCAGTATCTAAAGCAACATAAATTTTTCCTTGTTCACCTTCAGATGGAAAATGAGTAGCATCTTCAAATTCTAAGACATCATCAACATAAGAAGGTAATTCTTCTGCTGGAACTTTACCATCAACTAAATCTGCTTTTTCAGCATATTCAAAAGTAGAAAGGTCATTTGATACAACAGGAACTTTTCCTTCATCACCTTCTACTGGTTCTGGTAATTTACCACCACTTCCACCTCCTTCAATGAGAGATTCAATATGTCTTAAGTGCCAATCTAAAGGGTCAGCAGCATAAGGTGGTTGTGGTTCTTCACTACCTAATTTTTTCTCAATTCTTTCTAATCTGTTTTTTAATTTATCCATTTATGTTCTCCTTTAAGAATTCTAACATCTGTATATTTTCTTCTTATAAATCAGCAACTTCATCAGAAAGGGATGATGCATTGTTATTTCCAAACACAGATACCCAAGAAGAAGTTGAGTAATCATAATAAGTTAATGTATATCCACCACTTTGTTGTGCAATAGTTGCTGGTCTATGCATATAACTCAAAAATACATAAGCAGAGACCACATCATCAGGGCTGACATTAAAATATGTTGCACCACTACCTACACTGTCAGTAAACACTAAAGGGGTGCTACTTTTTGTTACAACCCATCCCAAAACCAAATAAGGACCTGACTCTCTCTTAATTACATGTTTGTATAACTTTGTTCCACAATCACTTTCTAATGCTAAAGGTGTTGATACTCTATATAATCTTAAACCATTAGTCTCATCAAATTGAGGTTTCCAGATACTTCTATCAGCAAATACAAATAAAGTTTGTTTTGGGAAATCATAATGATATTCAGGCACAAAATAAGAACCTGTCATATAGTGCATGTATTCTTTTGCTGTATTTTTATTTGTAACAATAGAACCATTCTTATATATTTGATAATAAACATAGTTACCAGAAGTTACTAATGTAGCAGTATAATTTTGAAATACTCTTCCATTAATATTGGTAATAGCATTACCAACAACAACACTTGTGGATTGATAACTTGGTGCATCTGATTGTAATGCTAAAGTTCCTGAGCCTCTTGGTAAATCATAATTATATTCAATATTTGTATAATCACCATAATCTGGGTCATATGTATATATTGTATGCTTGATTTTATAAAATGCTTGACCATCATTGTCTAAATAAATTGAAAATTTTGCTTTCAATTCATCCTCATTTATAAGAAATTCAGAATTTATTGAGTCTGTTAATAAGTAAGTATTATAAGTAACATTATTAAGATTCTCTGAAGCACTTACCTTTGTTTCAGAATTAATACCTCTTCTATTATTAATTGTTCCTGAGAATACACTATCAGCACTCAATATGCCTGAAAAATATTTTGCACCTGAAATAGTTTGACTAGTATTTGTAGTAACAAAGTTGCTAGTCAAAGTATCTACTCTATCATCATGTATATTAAAAGTATCATTTCCCTTCTTAACAGTTGATATATATTTTTCTGCCATATATAATCTCCTTATTTTCTAAGACCTTTAAAGTAACCTTTCTTATCTTCCTTAGACAAGACAAAGAAATCATTAAAGTCATGCTTACTTGGATTTCTCTTTCCTTTAGAACTACAAGCAGAAGAGAAAGAATCATAGTTATAGTACTTAGATAGTAAATCAGCATCAGCCATTGCCTTAATTATTGGTTTATATTCTTTAAATAAATGCTTCTTAGGGCCATGATTCTTATGTGGTCCACCACTACTAGATTTCTTACCTTTACCTTTTGCCATAGTTAAATATTTCCTCTCTATTTTATCTCATTTAAATTTAGCAAAAGAAAAGACAAGATTGATACCTTTCTATAACTTCATCTCTCTTGTCTCTCTTCTTCTCTTAATAATCTTAATAACACTCTTTATATATCTCTCTTATACCTTTATATATTATAAGCATATGCTTATATATTATATAGAAGTGCTTTACAATATATAAGGGGAATTTCTAGTCCCAAAGAGATATCTCTAAACCTTTTCTTTGATGCTTTCTATCAAACTTAGAATTATCAATTTTATTCTTATTTTCAGTAATAATAACACTAACACTATCATTGAATAAAAAGGTTCTAATACTCATGTTTAAAATGTTCTTAGAAACTACTGCATCAATATAACTATTATATTCTCTACCTTCTTCATAATCACTATTTAAATCTGAATACATCTTTCTAACAAGATAATGATAAGAATTAACAAATTCATAAGGTTTAACTTCAAAGTTCTTTTGATAAGGCTTTAATACTTTAATATCTTTAAATTCAATACCTGTAGTATTAAGAGCATCTTTAATAACTCTATATTCAGGAGAATCTTTAAACTCTCTAATTACTTTCTTCCAATCAGAATCATAATCAATAGTTGCAGGTACTGAAGAATATAAACAAAACATTAAAGATGTAAGAAATGCTAACTTATCTTCAAATCCTCTAATAACAACTTGATTTGATAAATATTTTAATCTAGTATGATAACAACCATCTTTATAGGTATAGTTGTAATTTACATTATCTTTAGATAGAATATCTTTACAAACAATAAAGGAACTATTCTCTTTCATCTACATCTCCTTCTACATAATAAGGACAATCATTTTTTACCTTATTTTTAGTACTGTAGTACTTAACAAAGAACAAATCATGAATACCTGCTATAAAGTAGATAATTAGAAACACTACTAAATCTACAAAAAAGTTAGTAGCAATTAAAACACCAAATAACCAAACAGGAATATCTATCATTTAATTTTCCTCCTTATTCACTATATACTAGAAGTATCCAAGACTCAGCAACATCTTCAGGAGCATCTTTAGCAAGTCCCCAGGCTTTTCTATGGTCAAAGGTCTTTTCTATCTTTTCAATCTCCTTCCAATAATCTCTTGCTTCTCCACAATAATTGCTATAGTGATTAAAAAGACTATCTATGAATTCTGAGAATTTTTCAAACTCTTCTAGTGTTGTGGTATGCTGTCTAGCAATCCTAGCATCTTCAAGCATAGCCCCTTCTCTTTCAAGTTCTCTATCATCCTTCTTTGCATTTATATCACAGATTTCTTTTATTCTTGCTCTGTTTACATAAGCATATTCAATATCAAATTCTTTTTCATCCCAGTAATCATCTTCTACTGTAACATGAACTGTATGAACTTTATCGAGAATATCTTTCTCAGGCATATCATCCATTGCTATAAGCAGATAACAAACTGGTTTTTCTGGCTCATAAAATAAACTAGTGATGTCTCCTGTGAAATCAGTTCTTCCACAAAGATTATAGTCACTGTGTCTAATTACTGCTGTTCCATCTTTTAAGAAATCAATTCTGTTAATTCCTAATTCTCTTCCCATAACTATATAATCCTCAATATTCTACCTGCTGTTTGACCAACAATCTCATCTAATTTATCAATAGTTTTTTCACACTCTTCTTCAGTTTTGAATTCAGAAGTATCCCATCCATCTGCACCTTCATATTTAATATAAAGAGTATCCTTATCACTCTTCATAGTTCCTTGATAATAATTAACTACTTTATCTAAATTAATTCTTTCATTATTTATGATTATCCACATACCATTTCTCCCATTCTTCATCACTTATTTCTAAAGTCATAACATTAACTTTACCAGAACCTGCTGTACAAGCATCTAACCCAATGAGTTTATATCTCTTAGACTTAAATACTGGACAATCATAAATATCTTTCTTCTGCTTAGTTAGATGGTTATAGAAATCACTTGTATGCCAATGCCCACAGACAATTGTCTTTCCAGTTTGATTAAGTCCTATAAGGGCTCTTTTCCAAGGGCATCCCCAAGTAGCATCTTCCCATTCTGATTGTGTTGCATTTCTCCAATCTTCTCTATAAGAATCTGGTCCTGATTTAACTATTTCTTGAAGTAATTTAGTTCTTCCCCAATCAATGTATACTGTAATAGGAATCCAAGAATGAACAAAGATATAATCCTCTAATTCAAAATAGTTCACCCACTCATCAGAAGCAATCCACTTTAGAACTTCTTTCATAACAGGAGAGGAGAACAGTGCTTTTCTTCTATTCCATATTCCCTTTGTTTGCTCATACAGTCTTACTTCTGGAGAATTATAGGAATACATTTTTTCTAGTTTCATCAATGTCTTATAGTAGTCATAAGTTTCTCTTTCATCATCCCAGTCATTTAATTGATGAACAGTATCTAGTGTTCCATTAGAATAGTCATAACTTTCAGCCCACT
>AUXO013897912.1_pt1 | contig 10205 bp, 12 predicted proteins | sample 768731 | NCBI WGS metagenome assembly AUXO01 (sample SAMN02715735, study PRJNA202380) | gut metagenome | biome: sheep rumen | host: Ovis aries | place: New Zealand: Palmerston North | reverse complement strand
CCTTCTACTCCATCATAATAACATCCCACTACTTCTATTTTTTGATGATCTTTGAAATATTCTTTAATCATTTCAGTTAAATTTTTGTTATCATCAATCATTAATACTTTTATTTTTTCCATATTTGATTTTCCTCTCTATTCTTTTCTTTTTTAGTATATCAAAGTGGTTTGTCATTTTTTGTCGAAATGAAAAAGCAGTTTTTATTTACTGCTTTTTATGAAATATTTTCTATTATTTTTTTAATTTTAGTAGTATTGGCGGATATTTTTCCAATTAATAGACCATTTAAGCATTCTATTTTTAATATTTCTTGTATATCTTTTTCTGATACTCCTCCGCCATAGACTATATTTGGTTTACTTTTATATTTTTGATATAAATAGTTATAGATTGCTTCTATTTCTTCTTCTATATCTTTTATTTCTATTTTATCTTTTACTTTTAATGGTTCATAGGCAAAAATAATGAAATCTATATTTTCTATATCTTTTAAGAGAGTATCTAGGGATGTTTTAGTTTCTTCTATTTTTCCTGTTTCTCCAAAACATAGTATTGGTATAATATTACTTTCTAAACATGCTATTAGTTTTTCATGAATATCTTTTTCTGTTTCGTGAAAATATTTTTTTCTTTCATAGTGACCTATTAAACTATATTCTATTCCCATAGATTTTAGTTGGGTTGTAGATATTTCTCCTGTATAGTTTCCTTTTTGATATTGGCTTACGTTCTGTGAACCTATTCCCCAACTGCAATGATTTATAAAATCTGTTAAATAGATATTGCTGGGACATGTTATGATATTATTATCTGTTTTTATAGTATTTATCATGTTAATATATGGATATACTTCATCATATTCTAAATCCATTTTGTGATTTAATATTAATAATTTATTCATGTTTTTCTCCTTTTAGTTTATGTATTTTTTCAAAAAATGGTATTTTATGTTTTGGTTTGTTTTTTATGGCTATTTTGTAAACGTCTAGTATTTGTTCAGCAAAATATTTGGAAGAATGTGTTTCAGCGGATAATCTTGCTTGCTGACTTAATTTTTTTAGTAATTCTTTATCTTCCCAAAGTCTTGTGATGCATTTTTTGTATTCTCTTCTATTTTTGAAGATTAGGCCATTTAATTCATTTATTACTGTGTCGGTAAAGCTTTCATCTTTAATGGCTACTACTGGTAAGGAAGCTGCCATAGCTTCTATTACGGTTAATCCTTGTGTTTCGGTATGTGATGCTGTTACGAAGCAATTGGCTATTTGATAGTATATGCTTATTTCATTCCATGGTACTTTTCCGGTAAAGATCACATTATTTTCTAGTTGATTCTTTTTAACGTATTGTTTGTATGTTTCTAATTCTGGTCCATCTCCTACTATTAATAACTTTATTTGATTTGACACTGTTGTTAAGTAGTTCATGGATGATAATAATAAATCAATATTTTTTTCACTACCTATTCTTCCTACAAAAAGAATAATAAAATCTTTTTCTGATAGGTTTAATTCCTTTCTTTTTGTCGTTATTTTTTTCATAGATGCTTTTTCTTTATAAAATTTTTCTACATCAATTCCTGTTGGAACAATGTATACGTTTCTATCTACTTTATATTTTTGTTTAAATAATTCATAAGTTTTTTTTGTTGGAACGACTAGTTCAGAAATTGTTTTGTCACAATAGAATAAAGTTAAATATTCTACTATTTTTTTGCTTGATTTTTTAAAATATCCATGTGTTATATAGTGAACATAGTCTTCATACATGGTGTGATAAGTATGTACTAGTGGGATATTCCACTGTTTTGCAATAATTCTTGCAAATGTTCCTATTCCAAATTCTGTTTGAGAATGTATTACATCTAAATTCCATTTTTTTATTGTTTTTATGGCTTTTATGGGATATATTCCTGTTAATCTATAATCGTAGATACCAATAGGAATACCTGGTATTCTCATAGTTCTACCATTTTCTTCAATTGAATATTTTAAGTTTTCAGCATTTACTGTTACGATATAAACGATATGTCCCTTCTTTTCTAAGGCTTTTTTCAACATTAGTATACTTGTGGTAACGCCATTAATATATGGTGTATAGGTATCAGTAAAAATTCCTATTCGCATGTGTCTTCATCCTTTCTGTAGATGGCTAAAGCTACTGCTCCTATAATTACTCCAATATAATAGCTAATAAATCTCCATAATAGCATGGTTGCGTTTAAAATATGACCTTTTATTAGATATTGGAAGAAGAACATGAAACCATACTCTATTCCACCGGTTCCTCCTGGTATTGGTACGAAAGATCCTATAATCATTACATATGCTGTTGCTACTATTGTGGATAGTAAAGATATAGGTTTACCAAGGCCTAAGGCTATGATATAAGGCATACTATACAATATACATAATCCTAAAATATTAATGATAATTAAAGATAGGAATTTTTGTGGATTTTGTTTTAATATTTTAGCGTTCTCGTGAAAATTATCTAGATAATCTTTTAATTTTTTTGCTGTTTCTTCTTTGTTTTTGATGATTTTTACTTTGTATAAGAAACTAATACATTTATTTAAAATAAATGAATTCATTTTTTCGCTGAAACTTATTAAATAAGTTATTACTAATACTAAAAAGTTAATGATAAAACCTAATATTACTAGTCTTTTAATTAAACTGTCGTTTGGAAATAGTCCTACTTTAGCATTATATATCAGTGAGAAGATGCCTGTTGTTACAAGGGCTATTTGATATACTATAAAGTTTTGTAGGGTAATGTTAGTAGCTTTTGGTATTCGGATGCCTTCTTTGTGTAAAAAATAGATTTCCATTGGTTGTCCTCCTGTTGCAAAGGGAGTTACTCCATGAAAAAATAATATAATAAAATTAATTTGAAGACATTTGTAAAATGGTATTTTTTCGTTATTATTTATGATTAATTGATAGTGACTAAAGCTAATTAGTGCTCTATATATTACAAGAATTAGTATCGCTAGTATACTCCAAATTGGGTTCATATTTTTAATAGATGTTATGATTTCGCTATAATTATCTTTTAGTGAAAAATATAGTACTATTATTAATACAATTAGAATGATACATACATTAAAGAGAAATTTTATGACATTATTGTTTTTATTTTTCATTTATTGCCTCTATCCCAGGTAATATTTTTCCTTCTAGGTATTCTAATGTTGCTCCACCACCTGTTGAAATATGATAAAATTTTTGAGAATCCGATAGTAGATTGACACTAGCTGCTGAATCTCCTCCCCCTATTAGAGTTTTTATTTTGTTTGTAGCTAGAAAATCATATATTTCTTTTGTTCCATTTTGGTATAATTTGTTTTCAAACAATCCCATAGGTCCATTAATAATTACTCTTTTGGCATCTTTTAAATAGCTTTTAAACAAATCAATTGTTTGTGGTCCTATATCAAAGCCACTTTCTTCTTTTTGGGTATCTGCTATAAAGGTTATTCTTGTTTGTTGTGCTTCTTTTGATTTGGCTACGATATGATCGATAGGTAGTACTATTTTGTCTTGGTATTTCTGTAACATTTCAGTACAAAAATCTATACCTTCTTCATCTATTAAGGAATTTCCTACTTCTATTCCACTGGCGGCTAAAAAGGTATACGCCATGCCTCCTCCTATTAGTAATGTATCTGCTTTTTTCCCTAAATTTTCTATTACTTTCATTTTATCATGTACTTTAGCTCCTCCCATCATAACGATAAAGGGATGTGTATTTTCTTCCATGATTTCGTTTAGTTTGTTTATTTCATTTTCTACTAAAAATCCTATTCCGTTTGGTAATTTTTTTGCTATTCCAACATTAGATGCATGTGCTCTATGACATGTTCCATAGGCATCATTTATGAATATTTCTCCTAAATTTGCCCAGTATGTTGCTAGTTCTTCGTCACAATTACTCTCTTTTTTGCCATCTAAGTCTTCATACCTAGTATTTTGAATTAGTAAGATGTCTCCTTCTTTTAAATTATTCACTTTTTGTTCAAGTTCTTCTCCTCTTGTTTTGGGAGAAAAGAATACTTTTTGTTGTAATAATTCTCCTAATCTTATACTTACTGGATATAAATCGTTTTTCTTTAAGTCTTCTTCTTCTTTTATTTTTCCTAAATGAGATAGTAAAATTATTTTTGCTTTATGTTCTATTGCATATTTTATAGTAGGAAGACTTGCTTTTATTCTGGTATCATCTGTAATGATACCGTCTTTCATTGGTACATTATAATCTACTCGTATTATTATTCTTTTTTCTTTTAAATCATAATCTCTAATTGTCTTTTTCATTTGGATTCTCCTAACGTTTTTATTATATCAAATATTTTATTATTAGTAAATGAAAAAAGATAAGAGTTCTTTCTTATCTCATTCATATATTATAAATTTTACACCATTTTTAACGTTTTCAATTGTTATGTCATAATGTAATAAATGTAGTGTCTTTTTAACTATAGATAGGCCTAATCCAAAAACGCCTTTTAATCCTTTTTCATATGGTGTAAATATATTGTGTAAGACATTTTCATCTATATTTTCACCATCGTTATATAAGATTATTTTTTTGTTTTTAACAGTAATTTTGATTTTCTTTTTGGCATATCTAGTAAAATTATTTAGAATATTATCAATAATTGCTTCCCACATATCAGCGCTTCCTCTAAAAATGGTACTTTTTTTGTCTATGTCTAGGTTAAAATCAACATCGGGTCTTACTTTACTAAATTTTTTGACTGCTGATGAAATAATAATACTTACATCATAGTTTTCTTTTAGCATTTCTTTTTTTTCTTTTAGATAATTTAATTTATTTAAATATAATAAGGAGTGTACTTTAACTTCTAATTTGTTAATTTGCTCTTTTAATACTTTATGGACTTCTTCTTTTGACTCAATTCCATCTTCTTCTGCTTCTATGTAGGATTTCATTACAGTTATAGGAGTTTTAAAGTCATGGGAAATATTTTGATACATTTGATTTTTATATTCTTCTTGTTCTTTTAGATAAAGATGCATATCATTTACTGCTCTATCTAATGTATACAATTCATCGCTATATTTTGTATCTACGTCACATATATAGTTTTCATTATTTATGTTATCGATTTTATTTTTTATTTTTTTAATTCTATTTACTAGATTATTAGACCATAGAATAATAAATGCTGATATAATTATAAAAGTAATTCCTATTACTTTTGTTATTACGAATAATATATCTTTTTTCATTTTTTCTATATATTTATCATTCGTAATTGCTATTCTTAAAATATTACTATTTTTTTTATTAATAACATAGTAATATTCGTGATGTTTGTATTTAAATTTGCTACTTTCTTCTGATAGATTAAATTTTGATATTAATTCATTAATATCATCTATATCTATTACTTCTTTTAAATTTTCTGAGACGTTAATGGTGTCATTTGATATGATATATAAGTATGCTACTTCTGTATTAATGGTTTCTTCATTTACATCTTGCTCATCTTGTAAAAAAATGAGGGGTTGTCTTAAGTAATTATATACATTTGTTTCATATATGGGAACTAACATATTTGGCAAAATAATGCCTAAAGATATAATCGTTATACCAATTATTATTGAACATATTACAAATAGTTGTTCTGTTAAATTGCTTTTTCTCATGTTAGTCTGTATCCATATCCATAAATGGTATTAATGTTTAAATCAGGCATTTTTTTTCTTAATCTTCTTACTAAATCATCTACAACTCTGTCGCTTCCGTAATAGTCGTCTCCCCATACATAATTTAATATTTCATCCCTTGAAAATGATTTGTTTTTGTTTGTTAAAAACATATTTAATAAGTCAAATTCTAATGTTGTTAGATTAATATTTTTTTCATTTTTGAAAACCATTCTTTTTTCTATATCAATAGTATATCCTTCATAGACTTTTTTTTGTATATCTTTAGAATATACTCTTTTTATAATATTATTGACTCTTAGTACTAGTTCTTTTGGAGAATAGGGTTTTGTAATATAATCATCGCTACCGAGTTCTAATCCTATAATTTTATCTAAATCTTGATCTCTTGCACTTGTAAAAATTACAGGTATTTCTTCGTTAGTTTCTCTTATTTTTTTTAGAATATCATAGCCGTTTACATCTCCTCCTAACATGATATCTAAAATCCATAAGTGTGCTTTTTGATGAATGTTAGCCATTGCATCTTCTCCATTTAAGTAACAGATTACTTGATATCCTGCTTTTTCTAAATATGCTTTTATCAATGTATTTAGATTTTCTTCGTCTTCTACTAATATAACTGTATACATGATTTTACCGCCTCTATTCTTTTAGAATTTTCCTCTTTATTTTGCCATATATCACCCTCTTTTCTTACTATTTATTTTATTTTTTAAACTTAGAATAAATATCTTAGAAATATGGGAAATTATGTTAGGCTTACATATTTTTAAAATTTCTTATTTTTTCTAATAATTTTATATAATAATTTAAATGCTTCCACTCGTTATCTATTTTATCTGAAAAGATTGTTTTTTCGTATATTCCTTTTTTTTCGTTATTAAATCCAATTAAATAGCAAATTACTATTTCATATTTTTTTCTAATGTTATGGACAAATCTGGCTGCATCATCAGCATATGTTATTGTATAGTTATGATTGATTAAATCTTTTGCTTCCATAATCTCTTTATCTACTTCTGTTAAATCTATCTCTTTCCATTTATTCATAATTAAACGTTGATACTCTTCTTCTAGGTGAATAAAGCTGGTTTTATTTTTTTCTTCTTGGACTTCACTTTTTTCTTCTTCTTTTTGTGATACGTCTTCTTTTTGATTTAAAATGGTATCATCTAATTTCTTTTCATCAAAATCTTTTTCTTTTTTAATTACTTCTTTTTTTAATTTTTTTATTTTTTCTATATTATCTTTTTTAATTTCATTCATTTCTTCTGTACTAAAGGCATATTCGTTTATTACAGGATAAACTTTTTTCTCTTTTTTTAATTTGTTTTTTATTTTATGAATGAATTTATTAATTTTGTTATCCTCCATAAACACCACCACAGTTAATAGTTTAGCACATAAACTGATTTTATACAAATAAAATTAGGCCTTTTTTGTTATAAAAATCTTTATATTTGGCACTTTTTTGATTATTTGGTATAATATTTATGATAGGTGTTATTATGAATAGAATTAAAAATATAGGGTATTGGTTTATTATTATTTTATTTTTATGTTTATATCTTTATTATGATGGTAAAATTCTTTCTACGTTTGGATTAGATTTATCTACTTTTCATCAAGATACTTATCAGGATAATTTAGTTGTACAGTTTCTTAATGTTGGGGAAGCTGATTCTATTTTCATTCGAAATAAAGATGAAGCTATGCTAATCGATGCTGGAAATAATGAGGATGGTTCCTTGTTGGTCTCTTATTTTCAGAGTATAGGTGTTAAAAAATTTAATTATTTGGTTGGAACTCATCCTCATGAAGATCATATTGGAGGACTTGATTCTATTATTTCATCTTTTCCTGTAGAGAATATTTATATGCCTGATGTTGTTACGACTACGTCTTCTTTTAGAGATGTTTTAAAGGCTATTGAGCAAAAACATCTTACGATTTCTATTCCTACAATTGGTGAAGAATGGTATGTAGGAGATGCTTTAGTTAGTGTTATTTATACTGGTAATGATTCAGATGATTTGAATGGTAGTTCTATTGTTTTGAGACTTGATTATGGTAGTGCTAGCTTTTTATTTATGGCGGATGCTCCTGATATGGTTGAAAATCAAATTCTTAATCGTTCTATTGATATTGATGTTGATGTTTTAAAGGTTGGTCATCATGGTTCTACTTATAGTAATAGTTTTCCTTTTTTAGAAAAAGTTAGTCCGAAATACGCTATTATATCTTGTGGGGAAGATAATGATTATTATCATCCTCATATTAAAGTTTTAAAGAGATTAAAACGTGTGGGAGCTACTATTTATCGTACCGATCAAATGGGAACTATTTCTGTTTCTACTGATGGAAAAAACTATTCTTTTGAACTAATTCCAACAAATGTGGATGGAGGGAATGAATGAGGTATATTATTGATCGATTTGAGGGAGATTATGCTCTTTTGGAAGATGTTAATCTTCATTGTTTTATTCGTGTTTCTAGAGATAGAATTCCTACACAGGCAAAGGAAGGTACTGTTTTAATTTGTCGAAATCATTATTATTCTATTGATAGGGTTGAAACTATTTTAAGGAAAAAAGATATTTTAGAACAGTTTGAGAGATTAAAAAAATAGAAAATCTTACTACTTTAGATTTCCTATTTTTTTTCTTATTCTCTGTAATGTATTATCTATCGATTTTTTACTTAAATCTAGTATATTGCTGATTTCTTGATAGGTAAAATTTTGGATTTTTAAAAGAAAGACGCATTCTTCTAGGCTACTTAATCCAACAACTATTCTTTTGATGAAGTCTTTTTCTTTTTCTTTTTCTAGTAGTAATTCTTCTGGATTTTTTCTATTGTCTTTTATCATTTTTATTCTTTCTATATTGTTATCATCTGTATCTTCTAAAGATATGGCTTCATTTAATGTTTTATATTTATTCTTTTGATAAAATCTGATAATATTTATGATATGTTTTTCTATACATAATGAAGCATATGTTTTAAAGCTACAGGTTTCTTTTTCATCAAAATTATCAATTGCTATGGATAAGGCTAGGCTACATTCTTGCCATAAATCTTTTCTTTCCAAGCCATTTCTTTTACCTATTTGTTCATATTTGTTACATATTTTTATTTTTAAGGGATTATACTTTAGATGAATCAATTCTATTGCTTCTTCTTCTTTTTCTTTTGCTAATGATATGACTTCGTAATCATTTATTTCATTTTGCAATTGTTCTTCTCTTTCTTTTTATTTCTGATAATATGATTGCACATGATACTGAAGCATTTAAACTATTAATTTTGCCTTCCATGGGAATTGTTGCTATAAAATCACAGGATGATTTTATAACTTGGCTCATTCCTTTTCCTTCGTTTCCTATTACTAGGCCAATAGGTATATTATAATCTAGTGTACTGTAGTCTTCCCCTTCTAAATCTGTTCCAACTATCCAATAATTGTGTTCTTTTAATTTATGAATGGCTGTATTCAAATTTGGTACTCTGATAATTTTTGTGTATTGAATAGCACCTGCTGATGTTTTTACGACTGTTCCTGTGATGCCTACACTTCTATCGTTTGGAATAATAATTGCATCTACTCCTAGTGCTTCACTTGTTCTTATTATGGCACCAAAATTATGAGGATCCTCTAAATGATCTAGTAATACTACTAATGGTTGATGATTATCTTCTGTTTTCCATAATATATCTAGGGGATATGATTCTATTTCATCTACTTCTAGAATAAATCCTTGATGATTTCCATCCACCATTTTATTTAATATTTTTTCTTCTACAAAGTTAATATGAATATGATTTCTTTTTAATTCTTCTATTAATTCTTTTTCTTTAGTTTTTTTATTTATATAGGCTTTTATAATTCTTTTTTTTGCTGATAAGGTTTCTTTTACTATATTTTTTCCGTAGATATACATGATTTCACCTCTATTTCATTTAAAATTACATATAATCTATTCTGATTATTTGTTAAGTATAAATAACCAATTAATGCTTCAAATCCTGTGGCTTTTTTGTATATGGCTAGGGATGTATGTTTTGGATGAATACTTCTTTTATTATTTCTTGCTCTTTTTATGATGTCTATTTCTTCTTCTTGTAATAGATTTCTTTTTAGTAATTCATCTAATGCACTGGCTTGCCCTTTTGCCGATACATATTTTGTTACTTCTTTTTGTAATTCATCTACTTTTACGAAGCCATTTTTAATCATTTTTTCTCTTATATATAATTCATATATTGCGTCGCCTATATAGGCTAAGGTAATGATATTTAACTCTTTCACTTTCATCTTTATCCCTCTTTTTTAAGATATCATATTTGATAATTATTGTAAAGTGTTTCTTCTATTTCTATTTTTTTATTCCATTTTATGTATATATCTACTTCTATTTCTCCTGTACTTTGAATCATTCCTAACCCTTTAATTATTATGTTTTTTTTACCTTTTAGTTGATAACTATTTTTATAATAGTT
>AUXO013298597.1_pt1 | contig 10205 bp, 8 predicted proteins | sample 768731 | NCBI WGS metagenome assembly AUXO01 (sample SAMN02715735, study PRJNA202380) | gut metagenome | biome: sheep rumen | host: Ovis aries | place: New Zealand: Palmerston North | reverse complement strand
TTGTTTCTGCCGTCCTTTTTTTGTGATAAAATTTCAGAAAGTACTTGCAAATTGATACCGGATATGGTATAATAATTTTAACGTTGATTCCATGAAAGGAGATTGCCGAATGAGTAGTACCAAGAAAAAGAAAGCGTCCGTTTTTTCGGTTCTGGTTGTCATTGTTCTGCTGTTGACAGTCGCCATGACAATCACAGCGAATGTATTTTTTTCCGGCAATATGATTCCCCAAGTCGCCGGATATTACCTCTATCTGTATGAAGAGTCCGATATGCAGCCGGATGTTCCACAAAATTCCTTTATAATTGCCAAAAATTCCGATTCTGTCAGTTTGTCCGCCGGAAATAAAGTGCTTTGTCGCCTTTCCAATGGAAATGTCGCATTGCAGTTGATTTATCTCATCAATCTGAATGAGGATAACTCTACCAGTTATTTTGTCGGGACTGTAGAAGAGCAGGGAAGTGAGCCGGCAATTCCAAAAGATGATATTCTTGCAGTTTGCACATGGGCAAGCCCTCAGCTTTATCAGTATGTGAAATTTGCAACATCCGTGACTGGTTTGTTGTCGCTGCTGGTTATGCCGTGTATCATTCTGATTATCATGCTCCTTGTAAAGATTCTCAGAAGCAATCAGGAAGAGAATGATATTACTTTGGATTCCCAAGAAGAACCGCTTCTTTTCGAAGACCCCGGACCTTCCAGAAAATCTTCTTCTTTAAAAAGCGAGACCAAAGACCCGCTTTTCAGTCCCGAACAGATTACTCAGAATGATGAATCCCTCGAAAAGAAAAAATCTTCCATTCAGGAAAATTTCTCCGCAAAGCCTGTAAATGAGGATTCCCCCTATCAGAGAGCCATTCAGGAACATGGTACCACAAAGTTTGAAGTTCCCAATGAAAACGACGTTCAGAAAGAGGAACAGAAGAAAAAGCCTTTGACTCCTCCCGATTTCGGTGCACCTGCTCCGCAGGAAACACCTGTTTCCTACATTCAGAAAGAACCGTCCGCCCAGCCGACACTCCGGAAACAGCCTTTCCAGCCGTATCAGCCACCGCAGGGAATGCCAATACCACCAATGCAGAATACACAGTCTATGCAGATGCCCATACAGCCCCAGCCCGTCCCCATGCCACCAATGCAAAATATGCAGAATACACAGTCTATGCAGATACCTGTACCGCCTGTTCCGGTGGTTGACATCTCAAAGGTTCAGCCAGTTCAGAATAATAATGTTCTGCCCCCTGAACAGATTCGTTCCGCAGCTCTGGAGCGTGAAAAAGCCAAAGCCAAGGAAAACCACAAAGAGACAAGCCCCAATATTGATGATATTTTGATGGCTTCCCAAATGAGAGAGGAAATCCGCTCATCTGCTCCGAGAAGCAGTAATTCCGAAATTGCAAGAACAGATTCGATTGATGATTTAATTGCAGTTCTTGAAAAGAAAAAGAATAATCTTTAATGAAAATAACCGCTCTCCGGAAAGAGGGCGGTTTTGATTTGGAAATTTTGCTAATGATATTGACTGTATTCCAGAAATATGTTATAATAGAAAAAATATGATTCGGAGGATTTTTCAAGATGAAATATCGTAACCCTATTATTTCAGGGTTTTACCCTGACCCTAGTATCTGCCGTGCAGGAGACACTTATTATCTGGTGACAAGCTCATTTCAGTTCTTTCAGGGAGTGCCGTTGTTTGAGAGCAAAGACCTCATCAACTGGCGACAGATTGGCAACGTCCTGACAAGAAATTCCCAGCTCCCATTGAGCAAGGCGAATTCCGTCGGGGGAATTTATGCGCCGACAATCCGCCATCATGAGGGGCGTTTCTACATGGTCACAACCAACGTTTCAGAGGGGGGCAATTTCTACGTCTGGACGGATGACATTCACGGCGAATGGTCTGACCCGATTTATGTCGAGCAAGACGGGATTGACCCCTCTCTGTATTTCGAAAATGGTCATGCTTATTTCATGAGAAACGGAACGGATGACAACGGCATTCATGGAATTGTGCAGTGTGAAATTGACATTGCAACCGGAAAAAAATTGTCCTCTGCAAAGTGCATCTGGCAGGGGGCAGGCGGTCGCTTTCTGGAAAGTCCGCATATGTATAAAATCGGTAAATATTATTATTTGATGGCATCTGAGGGCGGGACGGAATACGGACATATGGTTGTCTATGCAAGAAGTGAAAATTTGTATGGAGATTTCGAGAATTATGCACATAATCCGGTCTTGACAAACCGTAATCTTGGGGGCTATCTGTTGCAGGGATGCGGACACGCAGACTTAGTGGAGGATGTTTCCGGAAATTGGTGGATGGTTCATCTTGGATTCCGTCAGATTGACGAATGGGTGATGCATCACACCACCGGAAGAGAAGTCTACCTTGCTCCGGTGACGTTCGACAATGACGGCTGGTTTACTGCCGGAATTGACGGCACGAACCGCCTTGAAATCGAAACAGACCGCATTCCGGACACAGTCAAGCAAATTTCTTTCGACAAAATCACGTTTGAAAATACTACCCCTTGGCTTGAATGGAGCAGTATTCAGAACCCCATTCCGGAAAATTATGCATTTGCGGATAATCGCCTGAAACTGCGCAGTAACGGAAATTCTCTTGATGATGCGCAGAATGCGCCGACTTTCTATGGAATCCGCCAAAAGGAAATGAATCTGCATATTGAAGTCAATGTCAATGTCTCTGACGGTGAAGCAGGAATTACCCTTTACATGACCCCTGAACAGCATTATGAAATTGCCGTCCGTGATGGTGCAGTCTTCAAACGTCAGAGAATCGGAGATTTGTGCGTAGAATCGGGGAATACTGAAATTCATGCCGGAGCTGTCCGGCTGATTGTCGAGACAAGTAATTTCGTGTACACGTTCAAAGCTGTTCAGGACGGGAATATTTTTGAATTGGGTTCGGCACAGACAAAGTATCTGTCAACGGAAGTCGCCGGAAATTTCACTGGTGTGATGATTGGACTGTATGCACAGGGCGGAAGCAGGGAATTTGCGGAGTTTGCAGATTTCATCTGTGAGAATCGGGAAGTGTGATAAAATAAAATGGGGGACAAATGCCCTTTAAGGCTTAGCACGTTTCGCAAAAAACTAACGCAAAACGCACTAAGAGGGCAATTTTCCCCCAAGCCCCCTTTTATTTTTCACAGCAATTTCACATAGGGGTACTGTTCGAAATGGCTGTCAATGATTCTGCGGGTGAGATTATACCAGCATTGGCATTCGTCCAGAATAATGGCATCCGCTGAAATAATACAATCCTGCTGTTGTTTCAGAAGGAAGTCAACCGCATTTTCAATTTTCGTTTCGACTGCAAAGGGCGCATGTTCGAACAATTCATGAATCCGCTGTGCCAGTCTGCCGGAATTGGAGACAGGCGCATCAAGATAAAATACCGCCTTTTCAATCTGCAATTCTGAAAGCGTTTCATAGATGGCATTCAGGGCGGTATCTGTCTTGTCAACAAGGCGGTAAGTGCCACGCAGTCCGGCTAAATCTCGGACAGTGCCGTCCATGCAGTCAAGCAACAAGGATTCTGAAAAGGCAATTTCAAGGGTAATAATTGTATTAAATCCGTCAATATGAATGATTCTGCCTTTTAAATCGCTGTCCGAGAGTTGTTTTTCTTTGCGTATCTGGATTTGTTTTTCAGGGGAAACGGCTCTCGCAATGGCTAAACGCTGACGTTCCGACAATAAATGATGATTCCCGACAAAGGTTGAGGCGTTTTTGACGGAATAGCCACGATTTAACAAATAATAAACTTCTTCTGCGGAAGCTTTAAGGTTGGGGAGCTGTTTTTCGCCGAAATCCCTCGCATCCGTGGGAACATAGCCCCTTTTGACAATTTTTGACATGAGAACTCCTTTCATGCCCTGCATTTTCAATGATTCTTTCAAAAATGCAGGGGAATATTTTGGTACAAAATATGAATTGACAATTGACGTCAGACTATGATATAATATCATTGTAAGATAAAATTTAATGGCATTGACAACGACACATGTAGTACATTCTTGTACATAAATCTGATTACGGTACTGTCCGGATTTGGTTTTTGCAGGGATGGAATGCAGGTGTTTTTTGTTGTCAGAAGGAGGAAAATGTATGCCGAAAAATCAATTTGAACGCATGATGTTTGCGCTCATGACCGTGTTGGTGACAGTCCATGCATGCAAACAATTGAACTGCAATTTCTCCGCCTGAGATGGCGGAGATTTTTTATAATTTCCAGTCGGGTTCTTTGAAACCGATATATTCATATTTATAGTTCGTCAAGAATACCTGAATTTCATAAGCCTGTTCGTCAATCGCATGGAAAATCATTTCGTCAATATTTTCCGCCGTGACAAAATGGCTGAACGAATTGAAATACTGTTCGACCAAATCCATATTTTTGGCGGTGGTTAATTCCTTGATAATCTGGACAAATGCAGACTTGACAGCGTGTTCAATTTTCGTGTCATTGGGGTGTTTCTGGTATAATTGATAAAGAATATCATACTTGATTTCGGGGTCAATTTTTTCCTCATATTTTCCATGAACAATCATGTAAAGACAGCTACTTTTATTAGGATTGTTTTGCATGGGAACATTGACCCCGTGACAAATCATTGTTTTCAGGTTGGGGCAACCGCTCACGATATAGCCCACGAATTTGACACTATCCGGAATGACAATTTTTTCAAGGTTGTCACAATCGTTGAATGTGCCTGCAATAATCGTTTTTGTTCCGTGTGGTAAAATGACTTCTTTCAAACTTTTGCAGATACGGAAACCAGAATCCCCAATACTATTCAGACTTTTCGGAAATTTGACTCTTTCCAGATTGTGGCAGTTTTTGAAGGCATAGCCCCCGATTTTTGTCACTTTCGAGGGAATGTCAATTTCCATCAGATTTTTGCAGTCCTCAAACGCATGATAGCAGATTTCTGTAATGCTGTCGGGAATATCAAGTGTCAGCCTGTCCACCGGACAGCGGACTAATTTCGTCAATGAAAGTGCATTACATTCGTACAGAACCCCATTCACGAGGGTATATTTTTTGTTCGCCCTGTCAATGGAAATATCCATCAAATTATGACAGGTTGCAAAAGCGTTTTCATATTCGATATTCGTGACAGTCGCCGGAATGTGAATGCTGGTTCGTGCCGGAGGGCAACAAATCAATGTTTGTCGCAGTTTGTCGTATAAAATGCCGTCAATATCACAAAGATACGGATTGAATGGCGAAACCTTGATTTTCGTCAGATTTGAACAGTCATAAAATGTATGATAGCCGATTTCCTTAACACTTGGAGGAATTTCAATTTCTGTTAATTCCTTGTGTCCGTCAAAAGAAAATGAGCCGAGTTTCCGGATGCCTTGCGGAACAGTGAATTTTTCACAATTTGTTCCCAGATACCGCCCCAGAGTTGCATTGTCATCAATGCGGTATTCGTTGGTAGATTCCATTTTGACAGCTGATTTTTGTTGTTCCCGTTGTGCTTGCTCCACAGAGAGTTCAGCCGTCCGTGCAGCGAGTTTCGCCAGAAAGCCTATTCCTACCATGATATATCACCTCTTTCTTGATTTCTTTATACCCCTTTAATTTTAATGGGGACAAATACCCCTTTTCATCTTTACTCCTGAATCAGCCCCAGAATTTCCGCAGGGGTGAAAGTATATTTCTTATCGCAGAAATGACAGCAAACATCAATATTTTCTCCGCCGTCAGCGAGTTTCTGCAATTCGTCTTTTCCAATGCTGATTAAGATTCTGGAGGTGCGTTCACGGCTACAATCACAATGATAACTTGCTTCGGCTTCGTCCAGCAAATTCGGCTCTAAGCCGTCAAGGCATTTCATCACAATTTGTTCCGCCGTCAAGCCCTGTTTGAGCATCTCTGTGACAGATGGCATTTCAGCAATATTTTTTTCGAGAATCGGAATACAGTTTTCATCTGCAAAGGGCAGTAATTGAATCAGAAAGCCCCCTGCACATTGTACCGTCAAATCCGGTGCAACCAGTACCCCTAAACTTAATACAGTCGGGATTTGTTCGCTGTCTGCGTAATATGTTGCAATGTCCTCGGCAATTTCACCCGATACAAGCGGAATTGTGCCGACATACGGCTCTTTCAAGCCTAAATCTTTGATAACGGAAAGCGTACCATTTCCGACAGCTCCGCCGACGTCCAGTTTTCCCTTGTCATTCAAGGGGATTTCGACAATATAATTATCTGCACAGCATTTGACATTCCCCCAGTTATCTGCCACAGCATACATTGAACCAATCTGACCGTCACCGTCAATGCGTAATGTCAATTGGTCTCCGTCATTTTTCTGACCGTAGCCCATGAGAGACGCTGCCGTTGCCAGTCGTCCCAATCCAGCAGTTACAACTGCGGATGGCTTGTGATATTCTTCAATTTTAGCGACAATCTCCGTGCTGTCAATTGCTGAGGCAACTACACAGCCATCGGCGGAAATCGCTCTTTTAATCATACTCATGATAATCACTCCTGATTATAATTTTTATCTAAATGGGGAACGCAATGTATGAAACCTTGACACACTCACTCAAAAAACAAGATTTTTCTCATTCGTTTGTGTCAAGTGCATTGCTTTTCCCCATATCCCTATTATTATTATTTACTCTGGTTTTCTTGCAACAAATAACATTCTTTCTGTCGTATCCGTGACAGGAGACAAATTTTCCGGCTCGTCTAAATTTTTATCTGCATCAAAGACCGCCAGCAAATCAAGCCCCGATTTCTGCAAAGCCGTTTCAATTTCTTTAATGGGATAGGCTTTTTCCGTGATGAATTCATCTGAACGGAAATAATTTTCTCCGTCACGCTCAAAAAATGTGAGTTGCATTTCAACCGTGGCATTGTCTGATAACAGCCGATTTTCCCACGCACAAAATACATTTTCCAAATCGTACAGGAAAATTTTGTCTTTCAAAATTTCCTGATGCTTGTATAGTGTATTCATATCAAAAATAAATAGTCCCTTTGGCTGGGCAAACAACGAAACTTTATTGAATACTGTCTGAATATCGTCCAGTGATGGGAGGTGATTCAGACTGTCCAGAATGCAGGTCGTGACATCAATCGTTCCAAACATATCCAGTTCTCGCATATCCTGACATAAATATTGAATGGGGAGATTGCTTTTCATTTTCTTTTCCATTGCCACGGAAAGCATGGCAGGGGAGTTATCAACTCCAATCACATCATACCCCAATCGTGCAAGGGCTTCACAGAGTGAACCCGTTCCACAAGCTAAATCTGTCAATAATGTTCCGTCCGTGTCAGTCTGGATGTATTTTTTGATGAGAAAATTGAGACGTTCCGCACGTTTCTGATATTCGACATTCTCCGTCAAGCTGTCATAGAATCCGGCAAAGTTCATATAATCCATAATTTCACCCCCTTTTATTTTAATGGGGGACAAATCCCCTTTAAGGCTTAGCGCATTTCGCCAAAAACTAGCGCAAAACGCACTAAGTGGGCATTTTTCCCCCAACCCCCTTTTATTTGCAATAAGCCCCCTATATCAGGGGGCTTAATATTACTGATTATTCGGGGTTGCCTTTGCTTCGGGGCTTCCGGCATTAGGCGCATAGGGTCTCTGAACCTGTTCACGCTGTGGGGCTTGGTTGGTCTGAATGCGAATCGTCATCAGCATACGAACGGTTTCTTCATGGATGCTTGCAACCATTTCATCAAACATTGCAAAGCCTTCATAACGGTATTCAACAACAGGGTTTTTCTGTCCGTAGCTTCTCAGAACAATACCACGCTTCAATTCCTGCATATCGTCGATGTGCGCCATCCATTTGGTATCAACGACTTTCAGCAGAATGACACGCTCCAATTCACGGATGATTTTCTCACCATAATCTTTTTCTTTCTGTTCATACTTATTTTTCATCTTGTCAGTGATGAACTGAAGAATACCGGTTTTTGTCTGGTCAAGGAGTTGTTCCTCATCAAATACAAGGTCACCTTCGTCCAGAGTCCAGCCATAGAAATAGTCACGCAGTCCGACAAGATTCCAGTTTTCCGGAACGTCTTCTTCTGCAAGATACTGATTTCCGACAGACTTCACAAGTTCCTCCATCATGGTCAAAATGGAGCTGTGCAAATCTTCGCCGTCAAGCACCTGCCGTCTTTGTTTGTAGATGATTTCACGCATTGCATTCATAACATCATCATAATTCAAGGTATTCTTACGGATGGAGAAGTTGCGCCCCTCTACCTTTTTCTGAGAGGATGCAATCACCTTTGAGAGAAGACCGCTTTCAATGGGCTGAGTTTCCTCGACTTTCAGGGAGCGCATGATGCTTTCCATTCTGTCACCTGCGAAAATTCTCATCAAATCATCCTGCACGGAGAGGAAGAAACGGCTTTCTCCGGGGTCACCCTGACGACCGGAACGACCACGGAGCTGGTTGTCGATACGTCTTGATTCGTGTCTTTCTGTACCAATGATGAACAATCCGCCGGCTTCACGGACAGCCACCGCAGCTTCCTTGACTTGTGCATCATACTTTGCATACAATTCACGGTAAATTTTGCGGACTGCAAGAATATTTTCGTCATCCGTATCAGCGAAACCAATTGCCTCGTTGATAACGTCTTCTTCATAGCCCATCTTGCGGAGTTCAGCCTTGGAAGAAAATTCTGCATTACCACCGAGAATAATATCTGTACCACGTCCAGCCATGTTGGTGGCAATGGTAACAGCTCCCAGTTTACCAGCCTGTGCGACAATTTCAGCTTCCTTTGCGTGGTACTTCGCATTCAATACCTCATGTTTCACACCACGTCTTTTGAGCATCTGCGAAAGCAATTCAGATTTTTCAATAGAAACCGTACCAACAAGGACAGGCTGACCTTTTTCGTGACATTCAATAATCTGGTCAATGATACAGAGGTATTTTCCCTTTTCGGTTGCATACACTTGGTCAGGGTGGTCAATACGCTGAACGGGTCTGTTTGTTGGAATGGCGATAACGTCCAGTTTGTAGATTTCCTTGAATTCGTCCTCTTCGGTCATAGCCGTACCAGTCATGCCGGAAAGTTTCTGATACAAACGGAAATAGTTCTGGAATGTGATGGTTGCAAGGGTTTTAGATTCCTTCTGAACCTCTACGCCTTCTTTGGCTTCAATTGCCTGATGCAGACCGTCATTGAAACGACGTCCGAGCATTTTACGTCCGGTAAATTCGTCAACAATGATAACTTCATTATCTTCTACAATGTAATCAGTATCTTTTTTCATGATACCATTTGCACGGAGTGCCTGATTGATATGGTGCAAAAGGGTGATGTTGTCTGAACCGCTTTCCATGAGGTTGGCAACACCGAAATATTTTTCGGCTTTCTTGACACCCAGCTGTGTAATGGTGGCAGTTTTCGCCTTTTCGTCAATAATATAATCCGCTTGGTCAGGAGTGATGCCGTTTTCACTTGTGCCGAAATCCAGTTCTTCGCCGTCATCAATCATTTTCTGTGCATTTTTGCGGAAAGATTCAGGAGTCAAGCCCAAAATCCTCCGGAATTTCTTAGAAAATTCTGTGCCGTTCTTGCATCCGCATTCTTCAGCGACTTCGTCAAGTGACTTGCCCATATCAGTTGCAAGAACCTGCTGTGCATTCTGAGACCAGAGAAATTCTTCTTGGTCCATTTTGTCATCCATTTCCACAATGATGTAAGGGGAAAGGGTTTTCACGAATACGTCAACACGGTTATAGAGGTCAGTGGACTTGTCGCCCTGTCCGGAAATAATCAGAGGAGTTCTCGCTTCATCAATCAGGATGGAGTCAACCTCATCGACAATGGCGAAATTCGGGTCACGCTGAACCATATCTTTTTTGTATGTTACCATGTTGTCACGCAGATAGTCGAAACCGAATTCATTATTTGTTCCATAGGTAATGTCGCAACCATAGGCTTCACGTCTCTGGTCATTGGTCAGACCGTGCAGAATACAGCCGACTGTCAAGCCGAGAAAACGGTGAACCTTTCCCATTTCTTCGGACTGTACCTTTGCAAGATAGTCATTAACTGTGACAACGTGCACACCCTTTCCGGAAAGTGCATTTGCATATGCTGCCAGACACGCAACCAATGTTTTACCTTCACCGGTTTTCATTTCGGCAATACGTCCCTGATGCAGAACGAT
>AUXO011224158.1_pt1 | contig 10205 bp, 8 predicted proteins | sample 768731 | NCBI WGS metagenome assembly AUXO01 (sample SAMN02715735, study PRJNA202380) | gut metagenome | biome: sheep rumen | host: Ovis aries | place: New Zealand: Palmerston North | reverse complement strand
ACACGAAGCTTTGCATCAAGGTTTGAAAGAGGCTCATCCATAAGGAATACCTTGGGATTACGAACAATAGCACGACCCATGGCAACACGCTGCCTCTGACCACCTGACAGAGCCTTGGGCTTACGCTCAAGAAGTGCTGTAAGATCAAGGATCTTGGCTGCTTCCTTAACCATCTTATCTATCTCATCCTTCGGAACCTTCCTTAACTTAAGGCCGAAAGCCATGTTATCGTAAACTGTCATATGAGGATACAGAGCATAGTTCTGGAATACCATTGCGATATCCCTGTCCTTGGGCTCTACATCGTTAACAACCTTGTCACCGATCTTAAGCTCACCGGATGAAATCTCTTCAAGGCCAGCGATCATACGAAGTGTGGTAGATTTACCGCATCCTGAAGGACCGACGAAAATAATAAACTCCTGATCTTCGATCTCAAGGTTAAAATCCTTAACTGCCTGAAAGCCGTTGGGATAAACCTTACAAATGTTCTTAAGTGATAAACTTGCCATTTAAATAACCCTCCTAAAAATTTACTGTGTGCCAATGCACTGTCTAATAGGAAGTATATCAGAGCATCCTTTCTTATGTAATGCAAGTTTTGCCCAAATATTTCGCTTGTGCATATACATTCTGCCCAAAAAAAGAGGAAGCATGTTCCTGCCTCCTCTTAAATCCCTGCCAACACTCTTTATGTAAAGAAACTGAATTTCTCGTTTTCCTGCGATGCTGTTTTTGGCTTTTCTTCCGCCTTTGGTTCAGGTGACGCCTTTTCCCCCGGTTCTTTTTTTGCATCCTCTTTTACCTGAGACTTAGAACTTACTACTTGCTTTTTAACCACCTTTTTTACAACTTTTTTTACAGGTGGTTTTTCTTCCTTCTTATTCTCAAAAACATCCTTTTTATCTATATCTACAGGTACTTCTTCAGGTTTTGCTTTAACTGTCTGTTCTTTTACGGATCTTTCCGGTTCTGCTGCTACAGTTTTTATCTCTGCAGGTTTCTTTACAACTCTCTTAACGACTTTTTTTACGGTCTTTTGCTGAACTTTTACAGGTTTTGTTTCCTCTTCATTCTTTTCGATAAATACTTCCTTTATTGTCGGAAGTGGTTCTTTCTTCTTTATTTCCTCCTTAACCTCAGACTTTGATTTTGCTTCTTCCTTCACTGCTTCTTTTATTACAGAATTGGTTTCTTCTTTAACGTCAAGCTTTTCTACCGTTTTAACAACAGGGTTAACAACCTCTGAAGCTTTTTGATCTATTTGCGTCTTTTCCTCAGGTTTTATTTCCATTTTGACTGCTTCTTCAGCAACCTTTAACACTGGCTTTTCAGGTTCTATCTTGATATCCTTGGTATCCTTATAGAAAGCCATCTGGTTCTTACCCCGTTTCTTGGCAAGATAAAGAGCTTTGTCAGCTGATTTATAAAGGGTTTCAAACTCAGTACCATCATTAGGTATTTCAACTGCACCTATTGACGCAGTTGCCGAATATTTGGTATACTCTCCGACCTTAAAGTTCTTAAAGAAGGTTGCAACCCTCTCTGATTCTCTCTTAAGCGCCGCATCATCCTTAAGATCCTTTAGGAAGATTATAAACTCATCCCCTCCGGTCCTGCCTATTATATCGTTGATCCTGAACTCACTCTTTAGCTGATGTCCCAGTGTGCTCAGTACTTCATCACCAAAGGCATGTCCCATGGTATCGTTTATTTTCTTAAAATTATCTATATCAAGAACAAACATTATTGATTTCTTGTTCTTGCCTTCATTAGCCAGATATTCCTTGATCTTGGTTTCCGTGGCTACTTTATTGTAAAGGTCTGTCAGAAGATCTGTTTCTGCCTGTTCCCGAAGTTCCCTGTTGGATTTCCTGTAATTTGCGGCATTCATGATAGAGATAACCACAAGAATTGCCACAAATACAAGAATAAGGATTACGATCCTCCAAAACATCTGGGTTGTTGAAGCACTTTCTTTCTTTGCTGACTGGATTATCTGAGCCTCATCAACAACTATCATTATAAAAGTCTTATAATCACCTATAGGTTGATAAACCAGATACTTTGGAACACCCTCCCTGTTCGTTATAAGAAGCTTACCTTTATTCTGCTGTTCAAGGTTTTTAATAAATTCATTCTTCCTGGTCATTCCCGTATAGGTAGCACCTTCAAGATATTCGAAAAGATTGCTCCCTTCCTTAAATGACTTTGCATCTATACCGGCACTGTCAAGTATAATACCCGATGAACCAAGAAGCAGATATGTTGAAGTTTTGGCATTTGAGCTTAAAAAAAGTTCAAGATCGCTTATCTCCTTGGGAGAATACTTAAGTATTACCTTCCCTTCCGCATAGGAAGCAGATACATAGTGAACACAGTCTCCGCTTGAATTAACAAGATATTCATCCGTTGAATCAGGGTCATTACTCAGATCACCATCTGTCGCAGATGCAAGATCAGGAGCTTCCACTCCCTTGTTGTTCATAACCTTACCGTCATTTCGTAATACATATCCGGCATCAATATTAAGCTGGGTTACTGCCGATGTCAGAAGATCTACATTATCATCACAGAAATAGTCAAGGTCCGCAGAAACCCTTGTAGACAACATTCTTGCTATCTGGCTTATCATGTAAATTTCGGATGAATAATAATCAGCCATCTCACGAGCCTTGTTGCTGTACTCATCAAGCTTCTTGTTCTTCTCTTTTGTGAGAATATCCGACTTATATGTAATTAGAGTAAAGAGAATGATTATTACAAGAATAGCTGTAGGTATCAACCATTGCAGCATATTCTGACCATTCTTCTTTCGTGTACTCATACTTTAAGTCTCCATGCGGGTTTAAAGAATATTATTATGGCCTTGTTTCATCCGGATTTAATGCTTCCTCAGAAAAGTGCACCTCACTGTCATTGGTTTCCTCAATGTTCTCTGTGTCTTCATCCTTTTTCTCGGGTATGTATTTGTCAAATACTCTTACAAAAAGGAAAGAACATGCATATGCTGCAAGTGAAAACAACAGAAAAATCGATAACATAAGCATTATCGGAATATAAATAATAAGCAGAACAACAATTATCCCGACCGCTATGCATGCAAGAGTGACCGGAAAATGTCTGATACTCATTATAAAAGCATTTTTTATTGTATTTTTTACTGAATTATAGAATTTTGACAATACGGGAAAAACAAATGTTGCCGTGAAAATATAGAAAATAAAGACCACGATAAGAAGTACCTGCATTGCACTTGCAAGTGTACTGTTTTCTATACTTACACCAAACCTTCCGGTCATTATTGCATAGTCAAAAGCAAGCAGCCCTCCCGCAACAACAAGAATAAGCCAGATGACCGTAGCTTGCCCGAAATTCAGCTTAAAAGATTTAAAAAAACTTTTGGTAATGTATGATTCTTCATTTCTGACCATCTTAAGGGTAACATAGTACATGGCAGTTACCGATGCCCCGATGGTTATTACAGGAATGCAGCATATTATAAAAAGGATATTCAGCCACATAATATCCGCAACTCTGTTCATAAATTGCACAAAAGGGCTGTCTAAACTGAATATCTTTCCCATTTATGTAAATAACCTCTGTTTCTTTTTGATAGATCTTTCATGTTAAAAATGTAGACAAATCCTTTATAATTTTATCTTATAATTGTGTAAATTGCAAGACAATTACAGTTCCATCCTCATGGGTGTAAATCTTATTCCATCCTTCTCTACTTCTTTACTCACATCCATAAAACCAATTTTGTGGTAGAAGCCTACTGCATATGGGGAAGCATTAACGGTTACATGCGTTATCCCTTCTTTTCTTGCGTCTTTAAAAAAACTTTCCATGAGGGATGTCGCTATTCCCTGATGATGATGATCCCTGTCAACAAAGAGCAGTGAAACGTGATTTACATTCCTTACGCCAAGTATACCTACAATCCTTTCATCCATAAATGCACCTATGGCGATATATTCGCCATAGGTATGCATTTTTTTTAGAAGAGGATCTCTGATAAAATTCTTAAAATTGTAAACTCCTCTTAAGGAGTAATCCGGCGCCTCAAATATAAGAAAGGTATCCCAGGCAAGCCGCATGGCCTCATCCCATTCATGATTCTTTACGGGCCGGATCCCAAATCTGTCATTATCACCGATCATTTCTTAAACCTTGAGAACAGACCTCCGAAAAATTCCTTAACTGTATCACCGACTTCCTTGAAAAAGCCACCTACTGCATTCTTTACAAGCTTTCCAAGGCCTAAGTCTTCCAGATTCACATCATCGATATTGAAGGTTCCTGCATTGATCTTATCCTTATACTTGGCATAAATGTCATCAGCCTGCTCAGCAAGTACATTAAAGTCAATGCCCATCGCCTTTATCTTCATCATAAGGGCTACTGTCTTCTTTATATCTTCCTCGGAAAGCTGAACATCCAGATCAACCATACCCTTACGGATCGCAGCCTCTATCTCTTCTTCGGTCTCAAGATGGTTGGCTGCTATCTGGGCTTTTACATATGATATTATCTCTTCAGCCTTTGCATCATTACCTACAGCCTGCTTAAGCTCGCCTGTTGTTACCAGTTCGTTAAGTGCCGTATCAAGAGCTTTGTCGCTGACAGCAGTACCTGACATCCTTTCGTAAGCCTTAAGGGCTCCGATAAGGGCTGCCGTTCCCGAGATCGGTGAAGGTCCTACAACTATAATGTCTGCATTTTCAACTCCTGCAGTGATAAGCGCATTTCTGTACATGTTTTCCGTGCAGTAATTGATATTCCTGGTCGTTACCGTTACCCCATGCCCTGCTTCTGCCGGCCTTACAACAACCGATGAGAGTGACTTTGTTCCTATTACAGACGAAGCAATATAAGTATCCAAACGCTGATGCTCCTCGGCATTTGTTACATATACCACATCATAATTGGGAAGATCTGCTTCTGCTATACCCATCAATGCAAGTACTGTGCTTTTCTGAGCCTGTGTAAGGTCTGCTCCGAGTGCAAGATAGGTTTTGTTTGAAGTAACTGTTACAGCTGTATTGGACTGGACAGCGGTATCTGCCGTTGCCCCTGCCTCAGGCGTCGGTGTTGGTGTTGGTGTCGGTGTAGCTGTTGCCTCAGGCGTCGGTGTCGGTGTTACTGTTGCCTCAGGCAGAAGTTCGTTTTCAATAACGATTGTGCCTGTGGCACCTGCACTTACTGTCATTGACAGTATCATTGTCAAAATAAGCAGCATTGAAATTGTTTTCTTCATAATATCTCTCCCTTCTTTAAATACTCCCTTTTATTTATTAAGATCCGCTTCAGCAGATCTGCGCTCCTGAAGGCATGGCCTTTTCAGGAGTCATCAACGCAAGATTGCCATCCGCATCCTCCGCACATAAAAGCATTCCTTCAGATACGATCCCCGCAAGAGTTGCAGGTTTAAGATTTACGAGTACCATAACCGACTTTCCGATCATTTCCTCGGGCTTGTAATATGCTTTTATCCCCGATACGATCTGTTTTATCTCGCTCCCGATCTGCACCTTGCTGACAAGCAGCTTCTTGCTTTTCTTAACCTCTTCGCATTCAAGTATTTTTCCTACCTGAAACTGCATCTTTGCAAAATCATCATATGATATCTCCGGCTTTGCCTCGATATCGGTCAAAGGCTCTTCCTTATTATCTTCGGAACTTATTCCGTTTTCCTTCTCATATTCAGCCTTCTGAGCCTCCCTTATTTTCCCAACCTCCGTCATTATTTCATTCACATCAAGGCGGGCAAAGAGCATTTCAGGTTTTTCCGTTACTTTCGTTCCCTGAATTGTAAGACCGTAATCCGCAAGAAGATCGTAATCTCTTTCAGTTCCGTGAAGCTGCATAAGTATCTTGTCAGCTGTTTCCGGCATAAAAGGTTTTAAGAGATTGGCACCTATGCATATGGATTCAACAAGGTTATACATAACCTCCGACAGTCTGTCCTTCTTATCCTCGGACTTGGCAAGTACCCAAGGTTCGGTTTCGTCAATATATTTGTTACACCGCCTGAAAAGAGCAAATATCTCCGTAAGGGCATCGGCTACACGGAAGGTTTCCATCTTTGCGTTTACTTTATCCCTGCAGCCTGTTACAAGTGTTTTCAGTTCTTCATCAACAGGATCGGTTGCTCCTGTCTGATTTACGAACCCGTCAAAGTACTTGTTGCTCATGGATATGGTTCTGTTTACCAGATTACCCAGAACGTTTGCAAGTTCCGTATTATAGCGTTCAACAACCAGTTCCCAGGTTATGATTCCGTCATTATCATAAGGCATTTCGTGAAGAACAAAAAACCTTGTGGCATCTACTCCGAAAAGTTTTACAAGATCATCCGCGTATATGACATTTCCTCTCGACTTACTCATCTTTTCACCGCCCTGTAACAACCAGGGATGACCAAATACCTGCTTTGGTAACGGCTCATTAAGAGCCATCAGGAAGATAGGCCAGTATATCGTATGGAATCTGACTATATCTTTACCTATTAAATGAAGGTCTGCAGGCCAGAACTTCTTATACTGATCGGTTGAATTACCTTCCGCATCGTATCCGATCCCGGTGATATAGTTTGACAGGGCATCCAGCCATACATAGACCACATGCTTATCATCAAAGTCAACCGGTATACCCCACTTAAAGGATGTTCGTGACACACAAAGGTCCTGAAGTCCCGGAAGAAGGAAGTTATTCATCATCTCATTCTTCCTTGAAACCGGCTGGATGAATTCCGGGTGGTTGTTGATATGTTCTATAAGCCTGTCTGCATATTTACTCATTTTGAAGAAATAGGCCTCTTCTTTGGCCGGTTTAACCTCCCTGCCGCAGTCGGGGCATTTACCGTCTACGAGCTGTGATTCCGTCCAGAAGGATTCACAGGGCGTGCAGTAGAGCCCTTCATAGGTACTCTTGTATATATCTCCCTGTTCGTAAAGTCTTTTAAATATCTTCTGGATCTGCTTCTCATGGTCAGGATCTGTTGTCCTTATGAACCTGTCATATGAAGTACCCATCATATCCCACAGACCCTTGACTATCCCCGCTACCTTATCAACATATTCCTTTGGTGTCACACCGGCTGCGGAAGCTTTTTCTTCTATCTTCTGGCCATGTTCATCGGTACCTGTCTGAAAAAAGACCTCGTATCCTTCCTGTCTTTTATATCGGGCTATGGAGTCAGCCAGTATCGCCTCATAAGTATTTCCTATATGAGGTTTCCCCGAAGTATAGGTTATAGCAGTTGTAATGTAGTACTTTCCCTTATTTTCCATTTTCGCTCCTTATGATCATAAATATTTATGTAGAAATTTTTAATAACTCATGTATTTTAATGCACACAATTCCATCATTGACCGTTTCGGTCTTTATGATTCAATTATTTTGCTTACATTTTTCTCGCTATCAGCAGAAGAACTATAAAGAAATAAATTAAATCCTGTTTTAAACTTTGTCGATCAATGCATCGTATACTTCACGTTTGCTTACCCCCCTGTCCTTAGCCACTCTCTTCATGCATTCCTTACGATCCATGCCCTTATCTTCATACAACTTCATATGCTCCTCTATGGACAGTTCCTGCCAGGATTCCTGTTCTTCCTGTCTTACTTCCTCCCTGCTCCTTCCTCCGATACAAAGAACATATTCACCTCTAGGTTCATTAACATCATAATACCTGAGAGCCTCACCTATAGTAAAGTGCAGCACTTCTTCAAACTGCTTGGTAAGTTCCCTGCAAACTGCAATTTCCCTGTCTCCCAGACTATCAAAAAGATCCTTTAGGGTCTTCTTTAGGTGATGGGGGGCTTCATAAATTATAATAGTCCTTGTTTCAGATATAAGCTCCGCAAGTATCTCCTTACGCTCCTTTTTATCATATGGGAGAAAGGCCTCAAAACAGAACCTTCTTGTCTTAAGTCCCGACATAGTAAGAGCCGTTATAAGGGCACAGGCGCCGGGAAGTGATGTTACCCTTATCCCCGCTTCATTACACATGCGGACAAATACCTCTCCGGGGTCTGATATACCGGGGGTTCCTGCATCGGTTATAAGGGCTATGTCCATACCTTCCCTGAGTTTATTTATCAGTTCCTCTGCCTTATCATACCTGTTATACTCATGATAGCTAGTCATCGGGGTTCTTATCCCGAAATGGTTTAAAAGCTTTATAGAGTTTCTGGTATCTTCAGCTGCTATGATATCGACTTCTTTTAATGTATCAATCACCCTATCGGTAATATCCTTAAGATTACCTATGGGCGTTGCACACAAGTACAGTGTGCCCTGCCTGTTTTCTGCCATATTTCTTTCTGCTTTTGTTTCTGATCGTGCTTAGTTAAATCATGATTTAAAAACACAAACCTTTGATAACATTGGTTATCTATATTAATAACCGTATATGTCGTAAATCTCATCCATATACACTCCGGGTTCCGAATAAACGATAAGAGGCTTCTCAACTGTCAGTCTCGGGTTGCCTCCCTTCAGTGCCTCAATAAGGACCATGTTCGGTTCTTTATCAACAAATGGGTATACAAGCTTAAGTCTTTTGGGCTCCAAACGGTATTTTGTCAGGGTATTAAATATTTCAACCAGACGGAAAGGCCTGTGAACCATATAAAACCTTCCCTTATCCCTTAGAAGCTCTCCCGCCTGTCTTGCAATATCCTCAAGCGTACAGTATATCTCATGCCTTGCTATGGCCTTTTCCCTGTTTTCACCCGTTAACCCGTGTTTTCCTATCATATATGGCGGATTGGTGGTTATCACATCGAATGAGCCCGGCTTAAAGAGATCTCTTGCATTCTTTATATCCCCGCATATTATATCTATCTTGTCTGTAAGACCATTTAGTTTTACACTTCTTGCAGCCATATCTGCGCTTTCTTCCTGTATTTCAAGCCCAGTAAAATGGTCTCCGTCTGACTTTGCTTCAAGCAGGATAGGAATTATCCCTGTCCCGGTACCTATATCGAGAAGTTTTTCCCCTTCTTTTACAAGGGCAAAACCGGAAAGCAGAACCGCATCCATTCCGAAACAGAACTTCTTTTCATTCTGGATTATCTTATAGCCGTTCCTCTGAAGATCGTCAATACGTTCATTATCCTTAAGCTCAATCATCGTCAAGCTTTGATTTTCCATCCTTCTTCTCCAACTGCTCAAGCGCTTTAAGATCGGCATCCTGAGCCTTGTCCGATTTATCGCCCCTCCTGTCTCTCTTATGTCTTGGTTTAAATTTTAGATCCTCGGCCTTATATTCTTTTATTTCCTTCTCATCACCCTCATCTATGACCACCTTTACAAGCTGTCTTAACACATTTACACTGGCGACTTCTCCCTTGAATCCATCGTTTGTTGTCACACTGTCTCCGGGATTTGGAAGCTTCTTATTTAGCTCTTCGTAAGTCTCCTCCTCATTTTTAAGGCAACACATAAGCCTCCCGCAGATGCCGGATATTTTGCTGGGATTTAATGACAGATTCTGTTCCTTGGCCATTTTTATGGAAACGGGAGCAAAATCAGACAGATAGGTATGGCAACAGAGAGGCCTTCCGCAAAAGCCTATGCCTCCAAGTATTTTGGTCTCGTCCCTAACACCTATCTGACGAAGCTCTATACGTGTTTTAAAAACGGATGCAAGATCTTTTACCAGCTCCCTGAAATCCACACGCCCGTCCGCAGTAAAGTAAAAGAGGACCTTATTGTTATCAAAGGTATATTCAGCATCTATAAGCTTCATTTCAAGCCCGTGCTTAACTATTTTTTCCTTACATATCTTAAAGGCTTCCCTTTCTTTTTCCCGGTTTTTCTTCTCTTTTTCGCTGTCCTCCTCTGTAGCCTTTCTCATTACCGGTTTAAGGGGTGAATTGAACTCCTTGTCTGCAAGTTCCGAAGGCGGCATGACAACCGTTCCGTATTCTACACCTCTTGCGGTTTCCACTATCACATGATCGCCTCTCTTAAGTTCTATGTCTTTGGGATCAAAATAATATATCTTGCCCGCAGTTCTGAAGCGTATGCCTATGACTTTTACCATTATTCCTCCTTTATGGCCAGAAGTAAGAGTTCCATTGCCAGTTCAAAATTAACGTTTGCCCTTAATCTGACCTTCGTTTTTTCTATTGCCTCTATTATTCTCTCAACAGCCTCGTAAGAGCTTCTGCCGGCTCTCTCCCGTATGG
>AUXO010197658.1_pt1 | contig 10205 bp, 12 predicted proteins | sample 768731 | NCBI WGS metagenome assembly AUXO01 (sample SAMN02715735, study PRJNA202380) | gut metagenome | biome: sheep rumen | host: Ovis aries | place: New Zealand: Palmerston North | reverse complement strand
TAAATCCTCTGCAGCAACTACAGCTGTAATTAAACCATTACTTCGAGTGGTACCATAAAGGATGTGTTGAGTTGACCACTGTAAGTGATTACCATACGAATCATAAGGCTCTACATATTCTGCATCCTCTAAATAGAAACCATAGGGCTCTAAAGCCTCATTCATCTTTTCTAGAATCTCACCTGTCGATGTACAGTCCTTATATTTAGACATATCGCTAATCGCATGTTTTACTACAAGAGCTACGTCTTCAATATCTAAATCTTCATAACTTTCGCTTAAACGGTTCATAATTTATAGTTAGTCTAAAAACATAAAAGACAAAAATAAAGATGGTTCTTAAGAACCACCCTTACCTTTAAGTTTCATTAGTAGTTTTTGAAATACATTCTTTTATCTCTAGATACAGATTCTTTTTTAGTTGACTTTTTATCATCGAGATATTTTTTATACAATTTCTTAAATTCTTTTGCTGTAAGCGTTTTACCTGTACCTAATACATCTAATCCGTCAAAAGGAACGACATAGACTTTCTTATCTTCAACTACAATATTGAAGTAGGTCATCTCCTGCCAATCGCCTCCAGCCCAAACACCTAGTATTGCAGGTTCATCGTCTTCAAAATTATTTGAGATACCTTCTAATTCCCAATTCTCTAGATCAAGACCTGTAGGGAAACCTTTTAACCTACCTGTCTTTTTAGGAAGAAAAATACCTTCACCATCTTTTAATATTTCTAGCTCTTCAAATCTCTTAAATACTTTTTCTTGCTTCATGTATTAAGTCCTTACTCTGCAAAAGAATCAATATACTCCCAGAACAATGCAACTAACTCGGAAGGATCTCCGAAATAACCTCTACGTGTATTTTCATCAACTCTATCTCTATTTATGTATGTTTCAAAACAAAACTGTCTTGGATTATCTTCTGCAACAGTACATACAAAGAATTGATCATCAAAAGAGTAACCCCAGTGTTTCCAGTTAGGATCGCTACCTCTGTAAACCTTTCTCATGAACTCTTTATCCATTGCATCACAAGTTTCACCAAAACTGAGTGTCGCACTATTTTCACGATCAATCTCTCTTTGTCTTTTGTTATATGCGTCTCTTGAATTTAGACCCTCTCTCACGGTTCTCATATATTTCTCCTTATGTTTTTACTCCTCGACATTGTAGTTAGCATAGTCTTCTAGTAAATCTGTAACCTCATCCGTATCTAGAAATGGTACGTTTTTACCAGCCCAATCACGAGCGTCATTCTCGTCATTGTAGTATGAATCTCCTAAACCTTCATCTTGTAAGAAGGCAATAAAACAATCTTCATCTGCTTGATGACATTCTACAAACCTTTCATCTTCATCAAAATCTTCAAAGTATTTTGTATCAACGATCTCTAGTAGATTTTCATCAAAAATACCGTAAGAGGGTTCCTTATTAAGCATTCCACAGCCTGCAGTACCACCCGCATAACAGTCTGCTACTCCTTCATCCCATTCAAAATTAAAATAACCATCGTACCCTAATTCTTTTACTAAAGGAAGAATATATGTATCGCGAAAGTTGTCTTGTCTCATACAAACGGTAGACCAGTCTTCGTTTTTGAATCTCTCAAAATCTATTTTAATTGTATTTCCTGTTTCTTTATAGGCTTGTTTTAATTTATTTAAGTCCTCTTCATTTCGTGCGTCAAAGATTTTTAAGTCACGAATTGGTTTCATTACAAAAACACAACCATGATTATTCTCAAAATCTGCGGAGTAAAGAGCAGCATATACAAACTCTGTTGTACAATATAAACAATTGTATTTATGCTTTTCTCCTTTTAGCAACTCTCCATTATGACTTCCGTGATATAGCAACTCATTCATAATATATCATTTAGTTTTACAAATAAAAACCTCTACATTTATCGTAGAGGTTTAAGATCTGTTAGGAGGTTTATATGATTAATTAACTACAGTTAGTAACAATTCCATTCATCTGTACACTTGTCGTATTCAAAAGGAATTTCTTCACCATCTTCTGCTTGCCAAGTGTTTTGCTCCTGCCACTCTATTGACTCTGTTTCATCGTAATCCGCTCCTAGGTGAAAACCAAATACAGGATAGAAAATATCGTCAGCACAATCGTTTTTAAGATCGATTAGCCAAACATCTGCATCCTCTCCGTAGGTTACTCTTAGCTTGTCAATTAAGTCAACAGTAAATTGTGCAAGCGTCTCTAAGTATTCGTTCCACTGTCCAGGACCATTTAATCCACCGGACAACATAAATACTTTTGTACCATATTTATCAATACAAACTCCGTCATCCATTAAGGATAATTTTGTAGAATCGTTATAGGTTTTTTCAATAGCTTCTTTTACTAAAACCTCAACTTCGTCGCACAATTCTCTTTTTGAAGGTCTTTTCGATTCTCTTAACATTTGTTAGGCTCCTACCTCAGAAAAAGTCACATCCTTTCCATTTAGAATATTCAATGCTACATCTTCATACTTTGATATATACTTTACAAAGCTACCTTGATCTACATCAAACTTTTTCATATCATCTTTTAAAGCATTCTTTAACTTGTAAAAAGATGAAATATCCGGTAAACCTAAAACTGTAACTAACTGACTAAGTGTTTTCTCTTTTTGTTTTATAATCTCTTTTAGTACTTTGCTCCAGGTTAATCCTTCCAAAGAACTTCCTCTATTAGCTTTTATAGCTCCCTTTTTATAGATATATTTTATAAAATCCTCTACAAGTAAAAAGTTGTCTATATCCTCATCCGAGTAATCGGCTGTTATTTCAAAATCGTTTTTAGAGTCACCTAAAGGTTTATAATCGTTGACATTTCTTTTGAAAATAGATCTGCTTAATACAGGAAGTAGATACATATTCCAATGCATCTTGAAATTATTCATTATATTGAATCTACCTGTAGTATCTGTAAACTTATAGTAGTATAGGGGGTCCGAGAATTTAGGATTCTGATCCATTAAAACCAAATAAACTTCATAAAGCCATTCAGCTTTTTTATCCTTTTTAAACCAAGGTTTCTTTGTATGAGGATCTTTTCTATCTCCTACCCTTTTTGTCCAATAGGCCTTTGTAATGGATGATTCATCATAAAGCATAAATCCATAAGCTAAAGCAGGATCAGTATTCGTTTGTAATTTTTTGAGTAATTGAATTGCTCTTTGATCCTTTTTAATATCCTCTTCAGATCTATCCTCTGCTTTTTTATAATCACCTCTTAAAGTAAGCTCCTCAAATAATTCGTAGTATTCTAAAGCCTTATCTAAATATTTATCTTCTATAAGATCCTCTACTTTAATGTTTTTAAGGTTTGCATCATCGTCCATCCAACTTGTATCAAATTCCTTTAGAGTTTTTCTCATAGACCTCGTAGACTCTTCCAGAGAACCTTTTTCAAGTTTTTCTTTAATGGATTTAAGGGCAAAATATTTATCTACTATAAACCACGCGCCCTTAAGCCAATTTCGAAAAGAAATATACTCTCCTGTTACGCTAGGCCAGTTTTTAGTTTCATAAGGGGAGCGACAATTCCACTCATTAAAGGCCTCCTTTCTACTTTGTGGTAAAGCATCTTCAGGTAGACCTATGTGATTTTCTATCAAAGTATTATTCCAAACTTCCTTGGTAAATTCTTTTGGAGGTTCCTCCGTACACATAGGTTTTAAGTCTTCATACAAACCATACTCTTTTATAAAGAAGTACAAATCCTCATAAGTGTTTATTTTTGGAAGTTTCTTTATAGCATCTATATCTTTTTGGGATAAATTGTTTGTATTAAAAATTTCAAGGTCTGCACCCTTCAACAAATCTTTAAGACGATCGTAAGTAGCATATTTTACTCCAAGGCTGTCAGGATATTGTTTATTAAACTCCCCACTCTCCAAATCTTTTCTAGTTTTTCTTAAGATTTCTATAAAAGTTTCTTTATCCTGTTTTACCGTAGACAATTCTACATAAGTTATTTTACCTTTTTGTTCAATATTATCTACATGAAAGAGCCCAGCAGTCAAAACTTCTTTTTGCCATTTATAACGTTCAATACCTCTAACGTTCCCTGCAAAGTCTTTTGTGTCATATTTTACAGAATACCCTTTTGCATCCTTAAAAACCATACAATAAGAAAAATTAACTTGCAGGTCTTTTTTAAGATTTTTAGGATCCTCAAAAGGTAAAGTTGAAGTTAATCCTAAAAGGATATCGTCTCCTACTCTCCAATTTTTTACATTAAATGGATTGTCCTTGATTTTAAGTTTGCCTGCAGAAACATACCTATACAACCTATCAAAAACATTCCCATTTAGGATTTTTTTCAAAAAAGGCCCTTGTTCGTATTTACGAATTAAAGCATAACTACCGTCAATGTACAGGTATTCGAGCCTGTCAAACTTATCTTCTTTTAATTTTTGCTTCTTCATTGAATTTTCCTTTTTCTTTATTCCTTAAAGCAAGCTAATCTTACTGCAATCATTTTATCAATTGATTGAGAACTCCAAACTTGGTATGGATCAATTTCCATTTTATTTTCATAGGAATCGTAAAAATGATTTTCGTCCCCGGTATCGTATCTTACATTATCACCTAAATACTTTTTACCAATTTCCATAGCATAGTTATACCATTCAACCCAGGTATCATCTTTTCCCATCGACTCTGAAGTCTCTTTTACCTCTTCTTTCAAAGAGTCTAATTTTTTGATTTCCGACTTCTTAAGGATTTGATATTGGTATTCCTCTGAACCTTCTCTTAATTTATTTTCCTTAAACTCTCTTGTAGGAACATCTCCTAATAGATCTAGGTATTCGTCATCGCGAACCCTTACTCTGATATTAGTAATTCCAGAACGAGCTGCTGCGTATACACTATCTACCAATTCCTGGTAGTTTGTTTTTTCAATTACGTCAATCTTTTGAATTTCCTCGTTGAATCTTTTTTTCATATTATTACTCCTACATATTTAATGAGTCATCTAGGAAGTTATCAACTTCTGTACACCAAGAGTTTAGATTTTGGTCATCATCTATCTCATCATCGAATGGATAAGAATCAAAGTCACACACCTCTCTTACATACTCATCTGGTAATTGAGAGGCTGTATTTTGTAAATCTACAAGCTCTTTTTTAAGACTCTCAATATCCATCTTCAAGTTCCATTTATCTTTTTTAGAGACCATATTGTCTACTTTTCTCTTGTAGGCATCGTCGTAAGCATTTTCACTAAGTATAGATTCGTTCAATACTTGATATACGTTATTACGACCTGGAATAGGTTCAAACCTTACTCCATGATTTTTACATACATCGTAAATGTACTCCTCCCAATCCATATCTGTTACGGGTCGATTCAAGTAGAATCTATTTCCCTCTGCATTTACTTCAAAGTATGCCTCTAAATCATAAATGGCGTCTTGGAATTCTTCTTCAGATTTAGCTTCTTTTATCTTTTGAATTTTCACTTTAGTCTTTTTATTAATCTTTCCATCTTTTTTCATCTGATTTATAATTTGAGTTGGCTCCTCTCTACACTCAAACTCATCTCTACCTTTAGAAACTAGCTTTTTGTTTTTAAGATATTTGTTACCAACCTTCGCGTAAAACTTATAATCCATTTTTAAATCCTCTCTTAGTTTGTACTATAGTATACATCTGTTCTTAAGTGTCTATCTAGTTCCTTATTCCAAGCTACTTCCCAACCAATTGGTAGATTGAAAATCATAATACGTGTAATATTATCACTAACCTCTATAGCTTCATCAATAAAGAAGACCTTGTTCTTTTGATCTGCAGATGGTATATCATGATTACTAATATTATTGAGATTTATAGCAACTAAGTTCTTTGTTATATTTGTAACTTTATGATCTAGATCATCAAGTGTAACAAAATGTGAACCGTACTCATCTGGTGAGTATACTGAATTTATATCCATTACGCTGAAGTTACTAAACGGTATGATCTTTACGTTTTTGATATCTACGTCCAAACAACCCGAAAAGCTTATTTCACAATCATTATCCCTTACTGCACCTAAGGTGTTACCAGACTCTAGAAATTCTTTATGACCTTTTGGATCATCAGGTCTTGGCATGTATATTGTATCGATAACAACATTTCCACAATTTTGGAAGGTGATAAGAGGTGTATTGTATTTTAACCAGATCGCTTTAACATGTACGTTTTCAAAACCCATAAAACAAAGCTTAGGATGAAACTTCGACTCTCTAGATATAACTGCACCATTTTTCGATGTAGGCATCATACGAATTACACCAAGGTCTAGGTCTGTTTCACCATCTTTAGAGTTTCTACAAAGCTCTCTAATATCAGCAGGATGAAGGAGTTGAACATGATACTGTAAATGATCGTAGTCGATATTTACACCTGGCTTGGTATCGGGTTCGAGATATACAGTAGATGTGTAATCTAGAGGGTACAATTTGATGATATTCTTTTGAGCATCCTCTAAACTAAAGGTTTGTACACCTGGTAGCTTCATATCTATGTGTTCAAACCATTTTTTAAGCTGAACCTCTGTTATGTTAAAGTGTTCACAGGCCTCATCATCTTGTAAACAACGTTCAGGTTTATCGTCCTGAGGCCAAGCTGTTAAATCATATTTTGATGCTGAATCTAATTCTAACATCCATCTTTGATCGTAAGCTTGACCAAATACTTTTTTATTATAAGCTAAAACAAATTTTTCTTTATCTGTCCATACATGTTGATTCCAGTAGCTATCTTGGTACATACCTATACACCATCTAGCACCATAACCACCGCATTTGAAGCTGTTACAATATTGAGCACCTTCGTGAGTTAGTACAGCTACAAAGAGCCAGTCTTCGTTTTCCTCGAGTATCTCAAAATTGTCATTTTTGAATTGAGTTCTAGGGTCGCTTTTAGCAATTTTACCTTTTTGCCATTCTAGGTAATTAACAATTAGGTCGTTAAACGCAGGCCACCAGTCACCTGACCTTGTATCAGGATTAACCTTGAATTTATTCCAATCCGTGTTATTAAACTTGTCATTGGCTCCGGAGTTGACAAACTTTATAAGTGCAGCTTGTGTAGGTAACTCTACATCATCTGTATCTATGAACATGGCATAACCTGCATTTCTCTTAACATCGCTCCAAAGACCTCTTTCATCTACTGCGTTCCATACAGGTACAATGAAACGAGATTTATCAGCCTCCTGCAACCTTGCTCTTCTTAACCTAGACTCTGTCAATACCGGAACTGGTTTAGAATCACCTAACATAAAGAGTTGTGGCGCTTTGTACTTTAAGAAATCAGTAGCTTGTAATTTGTCAAAATCTCTACAGTCGTTTTCGAGTTCAACACAATTTACACCTGCATACATCATATAATCTGAACCGTATTCGTTTTTATCAAAATCTTTATAATAGATAAAATCATAACCAGCTCGAGGATTATAGTCAAAAGAAATTCTATCTGAACCCTTAACAAAAGTTAAGTCATCATCTCTACCCATCCAATCCCTAACACAAGTCCAACCAAAAGCCTCAAATATGGTTGTAATGTTTTCAGGTGTTAAGGCGTCATCTCTATAAAAACGATTTTCGTGAAGTCTTCTCATAATTTATATTTAGTTTAGAATATTTACTTGATAAGATTTTAAGGCAAAACCTATATTGTAATTCATGAGAAACTTTAAGGTAAGCTGGACAACAGCAAGAGAGTGCGGTAGTAAAACACTCGAAGCAAAAGATCAGTGTGATGCAATAATGAAAATTATGAAGTATCTTTCACCAGACGGTATACACGCTCCGCAGTGTAAGATTTTTGTAAAACCTGTTTGTTAGGTTTATTAAAACGAAAAAGTTTAAACTTTTTCGTTTTTTTTTTGACCTTTTCTTAAAGCTACAACCTATAATATATACTGTACGTAGGAGGTACGGATTATGGAGTTTATTACACTTACCGACGATCAGGCAAAGGAAAAGTTTGAAGAGTTCTACAACGATTCGGCTTTGACAATTTCGGGCATGATTCCTGAGGAAGCTCAGCTTTATGTAGACTACTTCGGAGAGCACACGGGAATTAAGGAGGATGTACCTAGTTACATTTACTCCGGTAAGGCGATGAATGATCATTACAATCTTATCGGTGATAATAAGTATCCTGATGACCTTCATTTCCTTACAATTCCAAGTGATGCTTTTGAAAACGTTATGGCGATTGCAATGCCTCGTTTTCAGGTTGGTGGTCGCTGGTTTGACGATATCGTAGATAATAACGCAAGAAGGGGTTAAAAAAATGAAAGAGTATACTTTGGTTGGTGTTGACGGAAATGCTTGGAGTGTAATGGCATATGTTACACGTGCAATGAAAGATGCATACAAAGAAGCATCTACTCCGGACTCAGATGGTCAGGTTGCTGAAATCGCAATGAAAGATTTCGGAAAAGAAGCTCAGACAGCTTACACCAAGGATGCAACCTCTTCAGACTATAATCACCTACTTTGCGTTTCAATGGACATGATCGACCGTGTAAACCAGTACTTTGAAGAGGAGGGTTACGAACTCGAGTCTGATGATGAGGATGACTACGACGATTACGAGGAGGACTAAGTGTTATACAGTATACTTGGTCAAACAGGTACAACAATCGTAACGATCGGAATTGTTATCTTTTCACTTGCTGCAGAATGGTTGATTCAGAGAAGCGATAAAAAGAAACTTGGAAAATAATATTCACTAAAGCTGGAATGTTAGCTAAAACTCGATAGCAATTAAAAAGTCCGGGTGGACAAAATAGGAGAATTGATAAGATGGTCACAATCGAACGTGGTTTTGAAACAAAGGATGTAAACAATTACAGAATCGTTACTGAAAGAAGGGAACGAGAAGAGAACGGAAAGAAGTTCGTTGAAAAGTTCAAAAAAGTAGTCTACAAGAATCCAAAACTTGTAACGTTCGGAAGCATTAAAAGAATGACTCAGGAAAACGCTCCTGAAGTTTTGAAAAATGTTGAAGTGTTTGAAATTCCAAATCCTTACGATTTGGATAAGGAAGAAAAACGTTACAACAACATTACTTGGAATTTAGAGCAAGCAGTACTTGCTTTGAAGGAAGGTTACGCTGATGGATTTTATACAAGTAATGGTTTCTTTGGAGCACATACAGCAGCTTTCAAAGTGGTAGATCCTATTCAGGCAATAAAAGTTCGTAACTACTATTTGAATGATTTTAAGGATTGGATAAAACAGATTGAAGAAAATCCATTTGCTTACGTAGCAACAATTACTACAAGCATGACAACTTGGGAAATTGGATTGTCAAAAGATCCTGAAGAGGATATTCACAATTCCGAAAACATAACAAAGTTGATTAACAGGCTGAAAGAATGGGATGCTGAGAGATCCGAAAATACTGTTACTGATGAATTTGATAAGGGCACCTATGAGCAGCGTGCAAAGAAGCTCCTTGAACATCTTTACTACTGTCACAACATGACAAACTTATGGGGAGAGAGATTAGCAAACAACTTGGAATTCGACTCGTATCGAGCAGCTGCTGAGGTTGCAAAATGGTTGAGAAGACCAAACGAAGGCGGTTACAGTGGAGAGGATTTCATCAACGATGGTGCACAGCTTGTAAATCACGGATTTCAGGATTGGCTTTCTAAACAAAGAGCTGCCTAATAAATTAATTCAGACTAAAACGATTCTATACTATTAAGGGTACAATTGTACCCTTAATCTTTTCTTTGAGTGAGGTTCGTAATGGCGACAACTAGAAGTACTAAAACAGTTAAACGCAGTGCAAAGAAAGTTCCAATATTCGCAGCCGTACGAGATGTAAGAGCTGCAATTTTCAAAAAAGATACATTGAATCTACCTGCATCAGATGCCCTTAATCAGGTTATGAAGTGGGGTAAATTAAATAAAATTCAAGCCGCACTCTTTTCATTATTTGTTAGTAGTACGGTATCAGGTGAAGCTAATTGGTGGCAATTAGATGATATTCAACAGTACCTTAATTTAAACTCATGTGATTATATTCAGTATATACCTGACTTAGATTATCTACTATCTCACGGATTTTTTACGTTAAGATACAACATTCCGTATGTTGCTGGTACGGCAAATCTAGATACATACTTCTGTATTCCAGATGAAATCATTGACGCGATGTCCTACAATAAACCTTTTACTCC
>AUXO011153890.1_pt1 | contig 10206 bp, 7 predicted proteins | sample 768731 | NCBI WGS metagenome assembly AUXO01 (sample SAMN02715735, study PRJNA202380) | gut metagenome | biome: sheep rumen | host: Ovis aries | place: New Zealand: Palmerston North | reverse complement strand
GTCGGCGATGCCGAGTTCCAAAAGAAAGCCATCGGCAAGATGAAAGACGTCTCCCAAGGTCAAGGTCGCACCGTCCTCTTTGTGAGTCACAATATGGCAAGTATTCGTAATCTATGCACTACTGGAGTACTTTTGGAGAATGGCATGGTGAAATATCGAGATAGCAGTATTGATAATGTGGTAGATTTCTATCTGGAGGGTAATACAAAGAGTGTAGGCGATAGAGGTTTGATAAAGGGTGATGAACTGGATGCCTACCGCGTGAAAGATTGCTCTTCTCGTCAAATGAAGATTCTTGAGATAGAGCGCTTGACACCTTATCAGGTTGATTCGAAGGATTCTACTATGTATCGTGTTCGAGTACAACGAACAGATCCGACGATTAAGAAACTATGTGTGAACACGATGGTGGAGGAGATCCTGACTGGCAACCGTGTCGGTGTAACTTGTAGCGATGTGTTTGACTTGCCGGAGGGGAAGAATGAGTTTGAATTCAAGGTGACGCTCAATCATTTGAACCTGCGTCCGGGTGATTATATGGTGGATTTCTGGGTTAGTGCAGAACCGATGGTGAACTCTTGGAACTTGTATGACGCAGTATATGATGCATTGACATTCCAGGTAGAGACGTACAATAAAAAGATGTTTGGTCTCTGGGATTCGTCGTTCGGGTATAACTATTTCGATGGCTGCGAAACGGAGATGTTAAAATGATGAAAAAATTTGCTATCATAGGTGCATCATATTTGCAGTTGCCTTTGGTGAAACGTGCCCAAGAGATGGGGCTCTACACCATCTGTTTCGCGTGGGAAGAGGGAGCTGTTTGCAAAGATGTAGCAGATGTGTTCTATCCTGTCTCCATCGTGGAAAAAGAACAGATATTAGACATCTGCCGACAGGAACAGATAGACGGTATCTGTACCATTGCATCCGATGTGGCGGCTCCTACTGTGGCATATGTGGCAGAGCAGATGGGACTCGTCGGCAATAGTTACGAATGTGCTCTCCGGGCAAATAACAAATATCTCATGCGTCAGGCTTTTAGTAAAGCCGATGTGCCTTGTCCTCTGTATTGGTGTATCAACGACCACTCTGATATCAAACATCACACACCAAACATCACACATCAAACATTCCCTTTAATTGTCAAACCAAGTGACAGAAGCGGTAGTCTCGGAGTGATGAAGGTAGAAAAGAGGGAAGACCTGCTTCCTGCAATCAAGGCGGCGCAGGGCTACTCCTTCAAGCATGAAGCGATGGTGGAGCAGTTTATTGAGGGACGAGAGATCAGTGTAGAGTTTATATCCTACCATGGCATTCACTATCCGCTGCAGATTACCGATAAGGTGACTACCGAATCTCCCCATTTTGTGGAACTGGAGCATCATCAGCCTGCGGACTTGACATCAGCGCAATATGAGGAGATTTATACCATCACCCAACGAGCACTTACGGCTCTTGGTGTAACTAATGGAGCTTCTCATTCGGAATACCGTATTACGAAGGATGGTGCAATATACGTAATGGAGATAGGAGCCCGTATGGGAGGTGATTTTATAGGTGCGGCATTGGTGAAACTATCCACCGGCTATGATTTTCTAAAAGGGGTTATAGAGGTGGCATTAGGTGACTTTAATGAGCCGCATTTGGGAGAAAAGAAGTATTCCGGAGTCCTTTTTGTCTGTGAGGAAACGAAGCAACTACTTCCTGTCTTGGAGCAATGGCAAAATTATTCGGATTTAGTAGCAGGGGAGATTACCAATCCCGGACTTCGTGCCATCCAATGTAGTGGCGATCGTACCGGTTATGTCATCTATCAATCTGATCATCGAATCAACGCATCCACTATATTACAAAAATAAGAAAGGTGAAAATTAACGATAACATAGCAGAGGCATTTCTTCGCTCAGCGCTGACGATGCAAAATCCATTCAATACCACAGATCAGGTGTTGGCATGGATTCGTGAGCAGAATAAGAAGATCTTGGTGGATGTGCAGCAAATCCCGTTTGTAAAAATGCAGCCGATGTGGAATTTTGATGGGGAGGGTAATCTTCGTCATGCTTCCGGTAAGTTCTTCTCCATTGAAGGAATCCGTGTGCGTACGAACTATGGCGGTGTGCCGGAATGGGAACAACCGATTATCAATCAGCCGGAGATAGGTTATCTTGGTATCATAACAAAGGAAATTGATGGTATTCTATATTTCTTGTTGCAAGCGAAGGTGGAACCGGGAAACGTCAATAATGTGCAATTGTCTCCAACCTTACAAGCTACCAAGAGCAATTATTCACAAGTCCATCATGGTAACAAACCGCTTTATCTGGAGTATTTCCAGAATGCCAAACAGGAACAGGTATTGTTAGACCAATTACAATCGGAACAAGGGGCACGTTTTTTACGTAAACGCAACCGAAATATTATTATTCGGGTGGAAGAGGAAATACCAGTGTATGATAATTTCGTTTGGGTTACTCTCGCGCAAATCAAAGCGTTGGCATCCATGGATAATATAGTCAACATGGATACCCGGACGGTTATCTCAGGAATTCCGCTTCACTTAACAGAAGAGACAGATTACTGCGAAAAAACATCATGGGGCTATGAGTTACTAAATAACACAAATCCGTATCATAGCACGACGGAGATTCTCAGTTGGATGACTTCGCTCAAATGTAAGTACGAACTCAACGTCACTCCAATCCCTTTGCGTGAGGTATCACACTGGCATACTACCGATATGGCTATTGAACACAAGGAAAACCGTTTCTTCCGTGTGATAGCTGCGCAAGTGGCGATTAATAACAGGGAGGTCAAGACTTGGTGCCAACCATTGGTAGCTCCTGTACAACAAGGGTTGACAGCTTTTATTATTAAGAAGATCAACGGTACTTATCATTTCCTCGTGCAAGGCAAGGTAGAACCCGGTAATTTTGATACGCTGGAGATGGCGCCGACGGTGCAATGCATTACGGATAATTATGTGGGGCAGAATAACCAGCCCTTTGTGGACTATGTGCTGCATGCCCGCCCTGAGCAGATCAAGGTAGATACGCTTCAATCCGAAGAGGGAGGACGTTTCTATCAAGAGCAGAACCGAAATCTGATTATTGAGGCAGATGAGCAATTCCCCGCGGATCATCTTCCGGAGAACTATATCTGGGTGTCATTCAGGCAGTTAATGCTCTTCCTGCAATTCAATAACTACCTGAATATCCAATCCCGCAGCCTTATCTCATTGATAAGAATGATATAATGCTTTAATGTGTAATGTGTGATGTGTAATGTGTGATGAATCAGAATCAAATTGAAATACAAGAGAAGTGCATTGCATTTGCGGTGAAGGTTGATGCGTTGCGTAAAGTTCTTAACAAAGAACATCGCGAGTACAATAAGGCGGATCAAGTCGATCGTAGTGCAAGTGCTATAGGTGCGAATTACAGTGAAGCATTATGCGCAGAAAGTGAGGCAGATTATATCCATAAATTAGGTATTGCGCAAAAAGAAGCGAACGAAACTATATATTGGTTAAAAGTCATACATCGCTGTGGCTATATCAGCGAAAATTTTTATGAGAGCTTGGTGGCAGATGCAGAAGAACTCATTAAGATTCTTACTGCAACCATTCTTTCGCTTAAAAGAAAACATAAAACATAACTCATAAGACATAAAACATAAAGCAAATATGAAAATTCCTTTTAACAAAGTGTATCAAACAGGTGCAGAGGATGCCTATGTCTTGGAAGCCATCCATTCCGGTTTGCAATGTGGTAACCATCAGTTCTGCGAACGAGTCATTGATTTGATGAAGAAATCGTATGGTTTCCAGCAAGTCTATCTCGTTCCGTCTGGAACAGCAGCGTTGGAGATGGGGGCAGTACTTGCAGGCATCGAACCGGGAGATGAAGTCATCCTGCCTTCATATACTTTCTCTTCAACCGTCAATTCGGTAGTCCTCTTTGGCGCTAAACCGGTGTTCTGCGAGGTTGATCCGAAGACGCTGAATATCGATGTTACAAAGATTGAAGCACTCATCACTCCGAAAACGAAGATGATCGTACCGATTGACTATGCCGGTCTTAGTTGCGATATTGATGCCGTAATGGAGATCGCTAATCGTCATAACCTGATTGTGATGCAAGACTGTGCGCAATCATACGGCACGCGGTACAAAGGTCGTCCGGCGGGGACGGTGCCACATCTGGCTACTTTCTCCTTCCATGAGACGAAGAACTTCTCTGCCGGCGAGGGTGGAGCACTTATCTGTAACGTACCCGAATGGGAACTCCGTGCGCATTTCTTGCAAGAGAAGGGTACCGACCGTCGTTTGGTGCTCAACGGCATGAAAAATAAATACTCTTGGGTGGATAAGGGATCCAGTTATCTGCTGTCGGACGTGTTAGCAGCGATGTTGTTGGCGCAATTGGAACACGAAGATGAGATTCGCGCTAAACGCGGACAACTGACTGCTATGTATAATCGCTTGTTCGAACCCTATTTTGAGAAAGGTGTGATTGACATCATGCGTCCGACGAAGGAAGATGAACTGAATAACCACGCCTATTGGGCAGTCTTTGACACCACGGAGAACCGCCAGCGGTTTATGGATGCTTGTCGTAAGTCGGAGATATATGTGTATATCGGTTATATGCCTCTACACTCTGCTCCGTACGGATTGAAGTTCGGATACAAACCAGAAGATTTACCGATAACTGAGAGCATTGGTTCGCGTGTAGCACGTCTGCCGTATTACACCAGCCTCGCCGACGAAGGTATGGACTATGTATATGAACATATGAAAGAAGTCCTAAAATCGATTTATGGATTTTAACTGGTGTGTAATGAGTTGTTATCAAACATGAATTATCAAACATCAAACATCAAACATCGAACATCACAACGTTTCGTTGTGGTCGGCTGCGGCAATATAGCGCAGCGGTGTGCGATACCCGCACTGATGAATAGCGGTGTCACTGAAGTGGTATGCGTGGTGGATACGGATGAACGCAAACGCGAGATCGTAGAAGGACGTTTCGGACTCACCTTTGAAACGGACTTACATCATGTCTTGGAAACGTATGAGTTTGAGTCCGTGTATATCTCTACGCCTAATGCTATCCATGTGCAGATAGTGGAGCAAGTAGCACCTTATTGCAAGAACATCCTCTGCGAGAAGCCGCTTGCCGGTTCTATGGCTGATGCAGAACGTATTGCGGAATTAGGAAAGCAATATAACATCCCTGTCTTCGAGGGATTTATGTACCAATTCCATGAGCAGCATAAGATCAAGAACCAACTGATAGCCGATGGTGTGATAGGCGAACCGCAACTCTTCCAAGGATGGTTTGGTTTTCCGCCAATTGCAGATTCAGATTTCCGCTATAGGAAAGAACTCGGTGGTGGTTGCGTCTTGGACTCATGTGCGTACCTTGTGCATTCAGCAAGGCATTTCTATGGTTGCGAACCGGAGCATGTGTATGCAGTCTTGAGCAAGGAAGACGGACGAGAGGTAGAGACCCATGCTACTATACTATTGGATTTCGGTCAAGGTAGAGTAGCGAACCTTGTATCCGGATTCAATAATAAATATAAGAGCCAGCAGGTTATTTGGGGTAGTAAAGGTCTGATGTCCCTTGAGCGCGCGTACGCGTTACCACCGGATTTCCATTCTACTTTGACGATTGAGACACAAGAGGGAATCACACACCAAACCATGCCGGCATGTAATCATTTTGAGGAAGAGATGCGCTATTTCGTAGCTAACTGCGCAACCCATGCCGAGACTTGGCGTAACGAGTTCCTTAACCAAACAAAAGTATTGATGAGAATAAAGGGAAATTAAGAAGTGCAGATGAACCAATATTTAAATAGAATGTCATTATGATATTGCATTTAATCACAGATGATAAGTTTTCTGACTCAGTTGTAAAGCAATTCTTTGCAAAAGAAATGATGTCTGAATTTATTTTGCTATCCTATACAGATAGAATGCAATATTTTCATTATTCATCTCATATATATAAGATTATAAACCCTTACAAAGAATCTGAGATGAATCAATTATTGACATACATATCGAATTACTCGTCTGTAGTCTTCCATGGTTTTTATTACCCTTGGCAAGTGTGGTTATTAAATAGGTGGCCAAAGCATGTGAAAATAGCTTGGGTTTGTTGGGGAGGTGAAATTTACGGTCAACCTGAACTTCAGTACTCTTTTCTTAAGCCATTCTCCAAATTTGCATTTTGGATTCATTTACGTAAAAACGATAATAACGATGGCGAGATATTCCCCAAAAACTTAATACGAACGGCAAATTATTGCTTAACAAACATGAAAGAGGAATATGACTATGTAAAGAATTATCTCAATTCTGACATGAAGCACCTTTCATTCAATTACTATTCGATAAATGATACAATAGGTGATTTAATAGATAAAAGATGTAGAGGTAATAATATTTTTTTAGGCAATGCAGCAACCATCGAAAGTAATCATATAGAGGCTCTCATTGATTTAAAAAAACTAGGTGTTGAAGATCGGCAAATAGTTATACCTTTGAGTTATGGAAGTCCGTGGGTACGTAACATGTGTATTAAAATAGGAAAATTTCTATTTAAAGATAAACTCCTTCCTATCGTCAATTTTCTGCCTTTAAGCGAGTATAATGCATTAATGTTAAGTTGCTCCGTAATGATCCAGCCGCATCTAAGAGAGCATGCTCATGGTAACATTATGACGGCTCTTTGGCTTGGCCTGCGAGTATATCTTAGTGAAAATGGAATAGATTACAAACATTTTAAATCAATTGGATGTAAGGTATATAGTATCGAGCAAGATTTACGCCGATGTAATCCGAACGTGTTTTCTCCTATGACAGATGAAGACGTAGCATATAATCGGCAGGTATTGCTTTCTGTATACGGACAAGAGCATATCAATGCGACAAATCGAGAAATAGTTAAACAATTAGCATAATATATGACCATATTCCCCAATCATATATTTTCAAACAATCGCCCTGACCATCTGCGTAAAACGCTTACATGGTTGGACACATTTAGACGCATCCAAAATTAGTGCTGATGAGTTTAAAATAATCATAGAGCAAAATATACAACTACTGCATACGCATCCACGTTATGTCCCATTCCATGCTTATACATGGGGAAGATATACCAAAGGCAGTAATAGTGTCTTAACACAGATGAATATTACTCCAGTTTTGATAGATGGTATGAAAAATTACAATGATAATAAAGCAATTCATAGGGAATTACTTGCGCCATGAACGATCGCGATGTACTGATATCTCGACTTTAATAAGTGAAAAATACAGAAAAAAGTTAGAAAAGTGTAAAAAATATTTGTATAATTCGATGGAAATGTGTAACTTTGCGGCATGAAAAATGATGGAAAAGTGTAAAGCCTATGTTGTTAACTCATAAATAGTATTATTATGGGAAGATTTATTAAAAAAGGTAATGATGGCTTCAAAGCTGTAGTAAATGGAGAATTCGTAGATAAGAGTGAATTGATAGAGATTGTCAATGCGACTCTTAATACAGAACGTCAGTTTACTTGTGTCAGTCGTGCTCGTCGGTTCGGGAAATCTATAGGAGCAAAGATGCTGTATGCCTATTACGATGTATGGTCTGCGTCACGCAGTTTATTTGATGGCTTGCGTATTCTATCTTCTTCTACATTTTCTCGTCATTTCCAGCGCTATCCCGTTATTTATCTTGATATGACCGATTTTGTCACTCGATATAATGCCAATGAGGTGGTTAATCATATTCAGTCCGATGTGATAACGGAGATAAAAGAAGTTTTTCCAGATATTGTGTACCGAGAGAATAGCGACTTGGCAGATGTCCTTTATGCGGTTGTTTCTCAGCCATATCAGGAAAAATTTATTATGATTATTGACGAGTGGGATGCGATATTGAGAGAATATAAAGCTGATAGTGGTGTTATAGAACAATATATCAAATTGCTTCGCGGATTGTTTAAGTCTGCAAATGCTATGTCAACCTTTGCTGGGGTCTATATGACAGGTATTCTGCCAATTAAGAAATATGATACACAGTCTGCTTTAAATAATTTCCAAGAGTATTCGGTAGTGCAACCTGGTCCTATGGCAGAATGCTTTGGTTTTACATCCGAAGAAGTGCACCGGTTATGCGAAAAGCATAGTATGGACTATGGTGCATTGGAAGAGTGGTATGACGGATATCAAATTGGTGGTTGCAAGCAAATATTCAATCCCACATCTGTAATGACAGCAATTTATAATAGATATTGCGATAGTTATTGGGCAAATACGGGCGCTTATGACACGGTTGCTGCGTATATACGTATGGACTTTGATGGATTGAAAGATGATGTGTTGCGTTTGCTGGCTGGTGAGTCCAGCTTTGTAGATACAGCAAGTTTTCAGAATGATCTTAATGTTGTTCGTAGTAAAGATGATGTACTCACTCTGTTGATACATTTGGGTTATCTCTCGTATGATAGAGAAAATAAGACTTGTCGAATTCCTAATCGTGAAGTAGCAACAGAGTTTAAAAATGCAATTGTATCTGAAACGGGGTGGAATATTATTGCCAATGCCATTAACCAGTCTGAAAAATTACTGAAAGATACGGTAGAAAGAAATACGGATGCTGTTACAGCCGCTTTAGATGTTATTCATTCTGATAATACAAGTGTGTTAAAATACAATGACGAGAATTCTTTAGCGTGTGTGTTGACAATTGCGTATTATACAGCTAAAAAAGATTATGTGTTGATACGTGAATTGCCTTCAGGGAAAGGATTTGCAGATATCGTATTATTACCTCGCCCAACTCGTCGGCTTCCTGCCTTAGTGTTGGAATTGAAATATGATAAAACTGCTGATACGGCGATTTCGCAAATTCACGAAAGACGTTACGATGGCGTGTTGAAAGACTTTGCAGGAGAGGTCGTTCTGGTTGGTATAAGTTACAATAAGGATACAAAAAAACATGAATGTGAGATTGAAACCGTATAATATTATTGGTTTACGACTGTAAATCAACGATGACTCTTTGGATGATTATAAGACATTGTTGCAGGTTTAAACTTCTCTACCACCACATGCAGATCGGAAGAGTGGATTGTAGAGCGTGAACGCTGTGCAAGGATATGTAGAATAATTAAAGAGAGGATATATTGTTCGTGTAGACGGAGATAGAAACACACATCATACATCAAACATAAAACATCATACATCACACATTAAACATCACACATGAATCTTGCACCTGTAATCATATTTAATTACAATCGCCCTGACCATAGTCTTAGGACGTGGGAGGCTCTTGCGCAAAACCAATTAGCCGCAGAGACTGAACTCTATCTCTACTGTGACGGTCCAAAAGCGAATGCAACGGATGAGATGCGGAAACGCATTACAACCCTGCATGCGCAAGCCAAACAATATGCTATTAATGCTCCTAAAGCAGGCAAATTCAAAGCTGTACATGTAGTCTGCGCTGAACAAAACAAGGGATTAGCTAACAGCATCATCGGTGGCGTGTCGGAGGTAATCAATAAACATGACCGTGCCATTATTTTGGAGGATGATTTGTTGACTTCACCATATTTCCTCAAGTATATGAATGAGGCATTGGATAAATACGAATCATACCCATCGGTGTTCTCTATTTCGGCTAATCGTCCCCCGTTAGGCAAAATGGCTATTCCGGCAGATTATGAGTATGAAGTATTTGTTAGTCTTCGTCCGTTCTCTACCGGTTGGGCTACGTGGAAAAATAAATGGGAGCGGATAGACTGGAGTCTCGATTATCTTAACGATTTTCTAAAGCATCCGGAACAGATAAAAGCATTCAATAGGGGCGGTGATGATTTGACAAACATGTTGCTTTTGCAACGAGATCATAAGATTGATAGTTGGGCAATTCGTTTCTCCTTCCAGTTATTCTATCATCACGCTGTGGCAATCTTGCCATGCATTCCCTATGTGGATAATATTGGCTTTGATGGAACGGGAATTCATAGCGGAAACGATGAACATGATTATCGGAATAATGTGAGTCTCGCTCCTGCTAACCCGCGTATGCCGGATGTGATTTATGAGGATGCCCGAATCATCAATGCCTTTGCTAATTGCTATAGCCGTGCTAAGCGCCCATTATGGCAAAAAATTATCAATTCCATCTA
>AUXO016894180.1_pt1 | contig 10207 bp, 11 predicted proteins | sample 768731 | NCBI WGS metagenome assembly AUXO01 (sample SAMN02715735, study PRJNA202380) | gut metagenome | biome: sheep rumen | host: Ovis aries | place: New Zealand: Palmerston North | reverse complement strand
TTGGATTAGTCATTTATCAAAACTCGAAAAGTTCGAGCAGATTTCACTATGGAGCAGGTAACGAGAATCGAACTCGCATCCTAAGCTTGGGAAGCTCATATTCTACCACTAAACTATACCTGCATAAACTAATTCTATCACACAATATGAAAAATAGAAAGAATTTTTTACAATTTATAAAATTTTGTAGTATAATAAAAAACATGAAAGATAGTAGGAGGAAATATATATGAAAGAAGTACTTGTAATAAGCGCAGTTTGGTGCCCATCTTGTTTAATATTAAATAAAAATTTAAAAAAGCTAAAAAGTGAATATCCAAATTTAAAAATAAGAAAACTAGATTATGATTTAGATGAAGAAGAAGTAAAAGAATATAACATTGGAACAATATTACCAGTAATGGTTATAAAAGAAAACGAAAAAGAAAAAGATAGATTAATTGGTGAAAAAAAATATGAAGAAATAATATCCTTCTTAAAGAAAGGTAATATTATATGAAAAAGAAATTATTATATTTATTTACAATTTTAATTCTATTATTACCATTAAATATTTATGCAATATCAGATAAATATAAAGATAAAGTCTCACCAATTACAGGGACAAAAATAGATGAAGATAAAATTAGTCTATATCTATTTAAAGGAGCAGAATGCCCACATTGTGCCGAAGAAAAAGAATGGTTAGAAAGCATAAAAGAAGACTATAAAGATTATTTAAATATCTATGAATTTGAAGTATGGCACAATGAAGAGAATGCAAAAATGCTAAATCAAGTAAAAGAAGAAATGAAATCAACATCTAATAGTGTACCATTTACAGTAATAGGTAGCTATTATTTTGTAGGATTCTCAGAAACAACTGCATCTAACATAGAGAATAAAATCAAAGAATATGCAGAATTAGAAAATAATCCTAGTAAAGTAAAAATACCTCTATTAGGAAATGTTAATATGAAGACAGTATCCATACCTATAGTAGCCGTAGTCCTAGGCCTAATAGATGGATTTAACCCTTGCGCAATGTGGATATTATTATTTTTAATTAATATGTTTTTAGGACAAAAAGATAAGAAAAAGAGTTGGATATTAGGACTAACATTTTTATTCATATCAGCAATAATTTATTTTCTATCAATGTTGGGAATAAATTTTGTATTAAGTGTAGCAACAATTAGTTGGTTAAAAATAGCAATAGCAATATTCATATTAATAGCAGGAGTATTAAACTTAAGAAAGTATCTACGTACAAGAAAAGAAGAAGCTGGATGTGAAGTAGTAGATGATAAAAAAAGAAAAAAAATAATAACTAGAACAAGAAAAATAATGAACAGCAAGAGTTTTCTATTATCTCTAATAGGTATAGCCGTACTGGCTGCAAGTGTTAATTTAATAGAACTAGCCTGTTCCCTAGGTTTTCCGATGATATTTACAGAAATACTAACAATCAACCATGTAAATGGCATATTAAGAATAATATATCTATTAATTTATATTTTCTTTTATATGATAGATGATATGGCAGTATTTGCCATATCAATGGTTACCTTAGAAGCATCAGGAATTACAAATAAATATAATAAATTATGTACGTTAGTAAGTGCTATTATCATGATTATTATGGGCCTATTACTATTATTGAAACCTGACTGGTTAATGTTAAATTTCTAAAAGGAGGAAAAAATGATATATTTAGATTATGCCGCTAATACTCCAGTAAGTGATGAAGTGTTAAATACATTTATAGAAGCAACAAAAACATATATAGCAAACCCAAATAGTTCTCATCCAACTGGCAAATTAGCAAAAAAACAAATAGATTTAGCATCTACACATATTGCCAAGTATTTTAATTGCGACAAAGGAAGCGTTATTTATACAAGTGGTTCCAGTGAATCTAATAACCTAATTATAAAAGGAATTGCAGGAAGATGCAAAGGGAAACACATCATTATCTCATCTTTAGAACATTCAAGTATAATTGCACCATGTAACTACTTATCATCACTAGGATATGATATTGATATCATCCCTCTTACCAAAGAAGGAATAGTTGATTTAAAAGTTTTAAAAGAAAAAATAACAGATGAAACCATATTAGTAAGTATTTGTGCTGTAGATAGTGAATTAGGAACAATTCAACCAATTAATGAAATAGCAAAAATAGTAAGCGAATATCCAAATTGTGTATTTCATACTGATGCAACACAAGCTATAGGAAAAATAAATATAGATTATTCCAATGTAGATTTTATTACGTTCACCCCCCACAAATTTTATGGATTAAATGGATTTGGAGCCCTAATTAACAGAAAAAACATAAAATTAGTGCCTTTAATTCACGGAGGAAAAAGTACAACAATTTATAGAAGTGGAACCCCAGTAACAGCAAGCATTTTAGCACTAGACAAAGCTCTAACAATAGCGGTAGATAATTTAGAAAAAAGATATACATACATAAAAGAATTAAATCAAACAATAAGAAATAAATTAAATAACAATCCAAATATCCATATCAACAGTCCAAAAAATTCTATTCCAAATATATTAAACATAAGTTTAATAGGATATAACACAAAACAAGTAATAAAAAGATTAGAAGAAAAAGAAATATATTTATCTACAACAACTGCATGTGCAATAGGAGATGCTCCATCTAAATCAGTATTAGCAATAACAAAGAATAAAGAATTAGCATCAAATACCATAAGAATTAGCCTTTCTCATTTAACCAAAAAAGAAGATATAGAAACATTTCTAAAAGAATTTGAAATGATTTTAAAGGAAGAAAAAATGTAAACAAAATGTTTGCATTTTTTTCTATAAAATAATATTGGTATTTACTTATATTTATGATAAAATATAAAAGAATGGAAGAAGGAATAAAATGTTTATACAAATAATAATATTAATCATTGGTTTTATTTTCTTAATAAAAGGTGCAGATATATTTGTAAGTGGTGCCTCATCAACAGCAGAAAATTTTCACGTATCAAAAATGTTAATAGGTCTTACCATAGTAGCTTTTGGAACCAGTGCTCCAGAATTAGCTGTATCCTTAAAAGCATTATCAGTTGGAAGTGCAGACATGGTATTAGGAAACGTAATAGGTAGTAATATTACAAATGGTCTCTTAATATTAGGAGTATCAGTTGCGATAAGAGAATTAACAGTAAAACAAAATACCGTAAAAAAAGAACTACCCCTACATATCTTAATTTCACTATTATTAGTAGTTCTCTTCTTAGATAAAGGAATAAATCATATAGGACCCAATATGATATCAAGAAGTGATGCTCTAGTCATTTTACTATTTTTTTCAATATTCTTATATTACATTATATCAATTTCCAGAAATAAAATAGATGAAAATCAAGAAGAAAAAAAGTATTCACTTCCAAAATCACTTCTTTTTGTAGTCCTAGGATTAATAGGAATTATTGTAGGAAGTGATTTTGTAGTAAACAGTGCAACAGAAATAGCTAAGTCAATAGGAGTATCAGAAAGACTTATATCCTTAACCATTGTAGCATTCGGGACATCACTTCCTGAATTAGTAACATCCATTATTTCATCCCTAAAAAAAGAACAAGACATCTTAGTAGGAAACATTATAGGAAGCAATATCTTTAATATTTGTATTGTACTAGGATTGCCAGTAGCTATATTTGGTGGAATTACAGCATCTTCGTTTCAAATCATAGACCTAATAACAATTATAATAACAGCACTATTCCTATATATAGTTCCTAAATTAAATAAATATAAATTCAATAGACTATCAGGAATAGCCTTAATAGCGCTTTACTTTATTTATTATACTCTAGTATTTATTGTTTAAAAAATTAACTGCTAATTTTTGTAGTTAATTTTTTTATCAAATAACTGTAAACACGTAGTAATAGTGGATATATTTTAAAAAAATTATGTTAAACTAAAATTAAGAAAAATGAAATATAAAAGAAAGGGAAAATATGGATAAAATAGAAGAAAAAGGCTTAGCAATTTTAAATATCCTAAATGAAAACAACCATGAAGCATACATAGTAGGAGGATATGTAAGAGATAAATTGTTAAACAGAAAAAGTAATGATATAGATATAAGTACTAGCGCTACTCCTAAACAAATAATGGAACTATTTCCAAATGCATCAAGCCCTAATTATGGTTCAATAAACATAATATATAAAAACACAAACTTTGACATAACAACATTTAGAAGAGAAATAAAATATGAAGATAATCGTATACCAGTAAAAATTAAATATATTAAAAATATAAAAAATGATTTATTAAGAAGAGATTTTACAATCAATACCTTTTGTATTGATAAAGATGGTAATATATTAGATTATCTAAACGCTAAACCAGATTTAACTTCTCGCTTAATTAAAACTGTAGGAAATCCAAAAGAAAGATTAAAAGAAGACTCACTTCGTATTTTAAGAGCAATTCGTTTTGCAACAATTCTAGACTTTGAAATTGAAGAAGAAACAAAATATTATTTAAAAGAGTATGCCTATTTACTAAAAAAATTATCTTATCAAAGAAAAAAACAAGAATTAGACAAAATATTTACAAGTACAAATAAAGAAAAAGGGATAAAACTTCTAACAGAATTAGGATTAGACAAATATTTAGAAATACCTTATCTTAAAAAGATAATACCATGTTCTGATTTAAATGGTATATGGGCACAACTAAATGTAGATAACATATATCCATTTACTAAAGTAGAAAAAAAAGCAATCGAACAAGTAAGAAAACTGTTATCACAAGATATTCATGATAAATATAACATATATTGTTATGGCCTATATATATCCACAGTAGCCTATCAAATAAAAGAAGAAAATATTTCTGATTTAAATAAAACATATAATAATTTACCAATTCATTCCAAAAAAGAAATTCAAATAACAGGAGAAGGAATTGCTAAACTATTATCAAAAAAGCCTGGAGATTATTTAAAAGAAATAATAAGTGACTTAGAAAAACAAGTAGTCTTAGGAGTTGTAAAAAATAATAAAAAATCTCTTACCAACTACATAATAAAAAAGTATAAAACACAAGAAAAATAACTTAACAAAGCAATAAAAATATTATAAAATATAGTACAGGAAAGGAATGGTAACATGAAAAAAATATTAAAAATAGTAGCAAGTATCATCTTTATACTAATAACAGTTATCATTTACATATCATACACAACAGATAGCAATCAACAAGTTTTATTGAATCTAACAGAAAAAATAAAAAACAATTATAATATCAATGAAAACATTAACTATTCAAATGAATATGGAGCCTATTACATCATTAAAACTGATACTAAAGTAATTGTTCTATCAAAAGATTATCAAGAAGTAGTAAAAGAAGACATATCGAAACTAAAAGAAACTCTTCCCGAAACAAATTTAATTTATAAAACTAATAAATTGATGTATGAAAAAACAATAAGAAAACAAAAAGAAATAACATACGAGTATTATGATGCTAAAACGGGAGAAAAAGTAAAGTCTACAACATTGGAGTTGAAATAACATGAACGAAGTAGTATTAAATATTTTAAAAGAAAAACCAATTATCATTCCAAAAGTATTATTAAGAAACTATAAAAAAATAAATATAACAGAAGAAGAATTAATTATTTTAATATGCTTAATTGGCATTGGAGATAAAGTACCCTATAATCCATCTATCTTCGAACACGAATTAGGAATGGATAAATTTAAAGGAATGGAAATATTAAATAATTTATCTGAAAAAGGAATTATCAACATAAAAGTGGAAAACAACAAAATAGGAAAAAAACAAGAATATATTTATTTAGAATTCTTATACCTAAAATTAATGAATTTAGTATTAGATGAAACAGATGAAATAGATTCAGGAAGTTCAAAAAATAACGACATATTCTCATTATTTGAGCAAGAATTAGGAAGAACCATCTCATCAATGGAAGTAGAAATCATCAAAGAATGGTTAGACAGTTACGAAGAAGAATTAATTAAAGAAGCCTTAAAAGAAGCAATATATAATGACGTAAGAAATTTAAAATATGTAGATAGGATTTTATATAATTGGCGATCAAAAGGAATTAAAAATAAAAGTGATGTCTTAAAAAGTAAAAAGAATTTTATCAAAAAAACAAAACCAACAGAACCAATCTATGATTATAATTGGTTAGAGGATGATTCTAATGAATAGTAAAACAAAAGAAATATTAGACTATCTAGAAGAATTGTATCCCAGTGCTCATTGTGAATTAAATTACACCAAAGACTATGAATTATTAATCGCTATCGTATTAAGTGCACAAACAACAGATAAAAGAGTAAATAAAGTAACTAAAATATTATTTAATCAATATCAAGACCTACATGCATTATCTAAAGCACCTATTAACGATATAGAAAATATTATAAGAGAAATAGGTACTTTTAAAAAGAAAAGTATTTTTATAAAGAATATAGCCAAACATCTACTAGAAGAACAAAATGGAACAGTACCAAATGATAGAAAATATTTAGAAACATTAAATGGAGTAGGAAACAAAACAATTAATGTCTTTTTATCTGAATATTATGGAATACCTGCCATAGCAGTAGATACACATGTAGAAAGAGTAAGCAAAAGATTAAATTTAGCACTTAAAAACGATTCTGTAAAAGAGGTAGAAAAAAAATTAAAAAGTAAAATTCCAATGAATTTATGGATAAAAACACACCATCAATTAATTTTCTTTGGTCGCTATCATTGCAAAGCACTAAAACCTAACTGTAAAGAATGTAAAATACAACATTTATGCCAATTTTATCAAGAAAATATAAAAGATGAAATAATAATAAAAAGAGAAAAGAATACGTATTATTTAATATATAAAGATTTAAAAGAAGTATGCTATATAGGGGAAAAAGGACTAACAAAAGAAAAAAAAGAGGGAGACTCCAAAACTCCAATTGGAAAATTTTCATTAGGAATTGTCTTTGGAACACATAAAAAAAATACAATCAAACTAGATACAAAATTTAAATACATACAAATAAATAAAAATTTATATTGGGTAGACGATTGTAATTCAAAATATTATAACCAATTAGTAGATATAACAAAAGTAGATAAGGATTGGGAAACAGCAGAAAACTTATTAGAAAACAAAAAGCCATATGAATATGCAATAGAAATAAAAACCAACCCCAATAACATTCCTGGAAAAGGAAGTGCCATATTCTTACACTGCATTAATAAAAAATATACAAAAGGATGCATAGCAATCCAAAATAATAAAATGAAAAAACTCTTAAGTCTAATTAGTAAAAATACTATAATAAAAATAGAAGAATAAATTTTTGACATTTATAACACAATTTGTTAAAATAGCAATAATTCTTTTGGAATAGTAGGGATATAATGTCAATAGAAGAACTAAATAAATTAATAGATGAAATAGAATGGATAAATGAAGATTATAAAAGAATACGATTAAAAAGAAAAGAAGAGCGTGTATTCAATAAGAAAAAAGAAACAAAAAAAATAAAAAGAAACATAATAGCATCTTGCTGTATACCATTATCATTAGTAGGACTAATAAATTTATATCTATTTTTAGAAAAAGAAATAAATAATCCATATAGAAATAACAATCTAAAAATAACAGAAGAAAAAGCTTTAAAAATAAAATCAAAAATAGAACAAGATTTAAACATTATTATTGAAAACAATCAAATAGAAGAATACCTTCTTCTAAATGCAATATTAGAAAACAATAATTTAACAGATAAACAAAAGACAACAACATGTACAAAGTTAATCAATATTATTGAAGATAATCCCTATATAGATAAAGAATATGCCTACAATTCACTATTAAATGTAAATATTCAATATAAAGAAAGACCAACATATAAGAAAAAAGAAGTAGTAGGAGAATACAATAATGAAAGAATATTAAATTACACGTATAATGATATTTTGATATATAACACAGATTATGAAAATGTATTAGAACATGAATTAATTCATTGCCTACTACTAACACCTAAAAACGATATTTTTCCATGCTTTATAACAGAAGGAATCACAGAATTAATAAATGATGAATATTTTTCAAATAATCCCTATATAGAGTTAGAATGCTATCCATTTGAAATACTAGTGATTAAAATGCTCTGTGAAATAACAACAGAAGATATTATATTAAAAACCTATACAACAGGCAATATAAATATATTATATAACGAACTATTAAAAATAGACAGAAATACATCTCCAGAAAAATTAATACAAGAGTTAGAATTATTATTAAATGATTTCAAAGAAAACAATAAAATTAACATAAATCAAGTAAAAAAACTCCATAATCAATTGTTAAAATATTTTATATATAGTAAAAAATTAAATCAAGAAAAAAACAGTAAAGTTTTTAGTAGCTATCTAAAATTATTTGACTGTTTAAAAGAAAAAGACCCATATTATAATTATGTGAAAATAATAGAAGAAAACGGCTATATATCAAAATCATACTTTAATAAAGATCTAACATCCAACAAAGAAAAAAATTTAAAAAAATATTAAAAAACAACTAAAATAGATAAGTTGACATTACACCATTCTTATTAGTATAATAAAACTAATAATAGAAAAGAATAAGAGGTGTAACATGATAGACTATATTATTTTAGGAATGCTTCTTTTAATAATATTCTTACTAATAATTGTATTAATAAGAAAAGTAAATGAAGCAAACATAACAGAAAGAATTGGAAAAATAGAAACAACTACTGTAAAAGAACTATCAGACTTTAAATTAGATATATTAAAAAACATGAATGAAGAATTTGGAAATCTAAATGAAATGATGGAATACAGATTAACATTGATGAACGAAAAAGTAAACGAAAGATTAGATGAAAATTTTGCCAAATCAAATAGAACATTTACTAATATTTTAGAACGTCTTTCTAAAATAGATGAAGCACAAAAGAAAATAGACAGTTTAGGAGAAGATATTGTCTCCTTACAAAGTGTATTAACAGATAAAAAGACAAGAGGAATTTTTGGAGAAGTTAACCTAAATCATATTTTAACAAGCATTTTTGGTGAAAACAATAACAGAATTTATCAAACACAATTTCTATTTCCAAACAACACTATAGCAGATGCAGTAATATTTGCACCGCTTCCACTAGGAACTATTGCAATCGATTCCAAATTTCCACTTGAAAACTATCGAATAATGGTAGACAGAACCAAAACAAAACTAGAAAGAGAACATGCAGAAAAAAGATTCAAAATAGATGTAAAAAAACACATTGACGCTATTGGAACAAAATACATTATAGAAGGTGTAACAAGCACACAAGCAATCATGTTTATACCAGCAGAAGCAATATATGCAGAAATTAACGCCTATCACACAGATTTAATTGAATACGCAAACAAAAAAAGAGTATGGCTAACATCACCAACTACCCTAATGTCTACCTTAACAGTAATACAACTGTTATTAAAAAATATGGAAAGAGACAAATATTCTTCTATTATTCACGAAGAATTAAACAAACTAGGATTAGAATTTACAAGATATAAAGAAAGATGGAGCAAACTATCAAAAAGTATAGAAACAGTAAATAAAGACATAGAAAACATAAATATAACAACAGATAAAATTACAAAAAGATTTGAAACTATCAGCAGCGTAGATATTAAAGATAAAAAATATTTAGATTAAAGAAAGTCTTAATACCAAAACAAAGAATAGTATTAACTAGGAGGAATTATGACACGTTTATTTTTCTTTTTAGTTGGATTTGCCTTAATGGTATTAGGACTTTCTTTTATAATTCTTTATTTAAATTTATTAACAATAGGGTATAATTTCTCTTTTTATGCAAATTTTATAACTAGAAGAATAGAATGTTACTATGCACTCATAGGATTTGTCATAGTATTATTAACATTAATAATAAAAGGAGATAAAAAACATGAATTACATTTATGATATCGTATTAAATTTTCATGAACATTATTATAACTTTTTTGAATGGGATAGAAAAGATAAAATAACTAACATCACAAAAATACCCCTATATAGAGTAAGCAATCAAGACATTTTAATACTTAAAAACAATAAAGTAAAAATAGATAGTATATTGTTAAATAAAATAAAAAAAGATAATAAGAATTATAAAAAAAACATGTGTTT
>AUXO013848351.1_pt1 | contig 10207 bp, 6 predicted proteins | sample 768731 | NCBI WGS metagenome assembly AUXO01 (sample SAMN02715735, study PRJNA202380) | gut metagenome | biome: sheep rumen | host: Ovis aries | place: New Zealand: Palmerston North | reverse complement strand
ATCTTTTATTTATTTTTTTATTAAAAAACTTAACATTTCTTCTTTATCCTTTTTACCAATAATAATGTTATGTATTAAATTAATAATTGGCATTTTTACTTTTTTACGTCTAACTAATTTATGTATTGATTTTAATGTATACATTCCTTCAACTGTTGTCTTAGACAAATAATCATCAATTTCCTCTTGTGAAGCACCACTACCAATTAAATATCCAAAGCTAAAATTTCTTGATGTTTTAGAAGTGCAAGTCATTAAAATATCACCAAATCCAGCAAAAGATAAAATAGTTTTTTTTCTTCCACCAAGAGCATGTATAAGTTCTTTAATATCATTCATACTTTCAGTTAAAAATAATGCACGAGTTGAATCTGTCACACCCATTCCTTCTAACATACCAGAGGCGATAGCCATCACATTTTTAACACTAGCACATATTTCTACGCCAACAATATCTCTACTTCTTCTAAATTTAGTTTTATCATTTTCAAAACATTTTCTAACAACTTCTTCTACCCTTCCACTTTTAGTTGCAAGTGTAAGTCCAATTGGAATATCTTTTACAATATCATCTGCAAATGTTGGTCCTGAAATAACACCTATTTTATTCCTACAATTCTTTTTAAATACATCATGTAAAAATAAACAAGTATCTTGTTGTATACCCTTTGTAGCAATTAAAACTGGTGTTTTTCTATTAATAATACCTTTTAACCTTTTTACAGTGTCTTCAAAAGCAAAAGCTGGTACTGCAAATATTACTAAATCTTTATTTTTAACAGTATCTTCAATATTACAAGTAAATTCTATTTCACTTGGAACTATATATCCTTTTAATTTTGAACTTCTTCTAGTTTTAATTAATAAGTCTCTTTCTTCCTCACTATGTGACCACATAATCACACTTTTTTTATTTTTAATTAATATACTAGCAAGTGCTATACCATAAGCCCCACTACCAAGAATTCCTATTTTCATATTTCACATCCTTATAATATCATTTTAATATAGAATGAATTATTAATCAAATTAAAAAGACTATTTTTTCTTTTTAGCAGTCTTTTTATTTCTTTCAAATATTACATCTGTTTTAAGAATTAAGTATAATACTATAAATATAAGTAAAACATAACAAACTGCGACTTCATTTTTATAACCTAATGTATAGAAAATAGTTGTTATTGAAAATACTAAATTAATCGCATATATAAATAATAATGTACTTTTTTTACTAAACTTCTTTAAAAATTGATGGTGTATATGTTCTTTATCTGCATGATCTATTTTTTGACCCTTAAGTTTTCTTCTTATAATTGCAAATAATGTATCCATAATTGGAATAGCAAGAATTAAACATGGAATTATTAACGAAGTTAAAGTCGTTGTTTTAAATCCAAGTAGAAAAATTACTGAAATCATAAATCCTAAAAATGTGCTTCCTGCATCACCTTGATAAATTCTAGCAGGTGGAAAATTGTGAACTAAGTAACCAAGAGTACTACCAAGCATTATTAAACTTAAAATAATATCTAAACCACCAAATTTATTTAAGATAAATCCAATTATTGATATTGTAAGAAAATAAATAGATGCAATTCCACCACATAATCCATCTAGACCATCAATTAAATTAATAGCGTTAATTGTTCCTACAATTATTAAAATTGATAATATAGGACTTAAAAATCCAAAATTTAATGTAAATCCAAATAGTGTTGCTTTTGTAAGATTAAGTCCACCATAAAATACAACAATTGCAGCCACTATTAGCTGTACAATTACTTTATATTTATTTGGCATAGGTGTTTCACTTTTAGTCATATCATCAAATAAACCAAGTAGCATTATCAAGAAAGATGATATTAATATTGCAATCATCAAATTATTTTGAGGAGCAAATAACATATATCCTAAGATGAATGCAAAGAATATTCCAATACCGCCAAGCATTGGCATTGGCTTTGTATGTATTTTTCTCTTTTCATTTGGATAATCTAATACCTTTAAAAATATGGCTACTCTTTTCATCATTTCTACAAATATAACAGATGCTAAAAAGGTAATGCCAACAATCATAAAAATATTATGTCCATTTACTGTAAAATCCATATAATCACGTCCTAAAGATATTATAAAACAAACTTTATAGTTTTTCCACAAGTTTTTGTGTTATATATTTATGTAAAATACTAATTATATAGGTGAAAAATATGTCTTATTTTGGTATAATCTATATATAAATAATGATGGAAAGGAGTAAATATGAAAAAAAATATCTTTTTAATATCTATTTTTACAATATTTTTCTTCTTTATTCCTTTGAATGTTTTTGCAAGCTATGAAGCTATTATTAGTGGTGATAACGTTAGAATAAGAAGTGGTGCTGGTACAAATAACGATGCTTTATATACAGTTAATTCAGGAACTCAAATTACTATGGAAAATAAAACACTTTATGAAGGAACTGGATGTTCACAAAAATGGTATAAAATTACATATAAAGAAAAAACAGGCTATGTATGTAGTAAATATGTTAAATTCGTTGATAGTACTTTTGATGGAATAAATACCTCTGATTATGAAGCAAGAGTTAATGCCAATAACGTAGCAGTAAGAAAAGGTACAAATACTTCTACGACTTCACTTGATACTCTATCACTTGGAGTAAATGTAACAATATTAGATAAAATTACTTCAAAAAATTCTAATTGTACAAACGATACATGGTATAAAATAAGTTATTATAAAAATAAAACTGGATATATTTGTGCAAAATATGTAACAAAAAGAAGTGATATCACTGCTAATGATGAAGAATATACAAAAACACTTTTAGCAGCAGGATTTACAGATTCATACATTCCTTATTTAACATATTTACATAATAAATATCCAGAATGGACATTTGTTGCTAAAAAAACAAATTCATATTTTACAACAGCTGTTAATAGTGAAGAAGGAAAAAATTATATGCAAACTACAAATAATAATTATCGTACTTCTTCAAAACCAGCTGAAGGGTCATCATGGTTCAAAGTTAATTCAAGTGTAATAGCATTTTACATGGATCCTAGAAACTGGTTAACAGAACAAAGAATATTTATGTTTGAAAAATTAGATTATAGTTCTGATTTTGATGAAAAATATCCTCAAATGATTAAATCATTATTTGGAAGTGGTAAACTTTCTGATGATAAATATACTATTCCTATGTTTACTGCGGGTAAAACACATAAAATTAGTCCTGTACACATAGCAAGTAGAATTAAACAAGAAGTAACTGCTAATGGTAGCGATTCAACAAATGGAACTGAATTTACTTTTAAAGGAAAAAAATATAGTGGATATTATAATTTCTTTAACATTGGTGCTTATGAAGATACAATTGATGGAGTTAAATATGGTGCGATTACAAGAGGACTTGCATATGCAGCAAAACTAATTAAAAGAGATGGAAATGTTTGGGACAATATAGAAACAGCAATCGTTGAAGGAAGCTCTTTCCTAGCAAATGGTTACATTACCAAAGGACAAGGTACACTATATTATCAGAAATTTAATGTATCACCTGATGCATACTTCTCTAAGTATACTCATCAATATATGACAAATATTCAAGCACCTGCTACTGAAGGAAATTCAACATATAATTCATATAAAACAGCTGGAATACTTAATGAACCATTTATCTTTGAAATACCTGTATATAATAATATGCCTTTATCAACTTCTCTTCCAGATGCAGGTGATACTAATAATGATTTAAAATCATTAAGTGTAGAAGGATATAATTTATCACCAGATTTTGATGAAGATGTACTTAATTACGAAGTATACGTTCCAAATGGAACAACAAAAATAAATGTTTTGGCTACACCAGCAAGTTCAAAAGCAACTGTAAGTGGAACTGGAATTATTAATTTAAATGAAGAAGATGCTGATATAACAATTACTGTGACATCAGAAACACTTAGTGTTAAGAAATATGTTATTTCAATCAAAATAGTTAAAGAAACTGTTAATAATAATATAGATAACAATGAAAATAATAACCCCCAAGTAAATAACAATAATACAAATGAAACTACACCAAGTAAAACAGTAGATTCTATATTAAAAGATTCAGCAATAAATATTAATAGTAACTATATAACAAATATTAAATATAATACCAGTGCTTCAACAATACTAAATAAAATAACAAGTTTTGGAGCAAGTAATGTAAGTATTGTAGATAAAAATAACAATAGTATTACTGGAAATAAAACAATTTCTACTGGTCATAAACTAATAGTTAAATATAATAACGAAGAAAAAACATACACATTTGTAATTAAAGGGGATACTTCAGGAGATGGTCAAATAACAAGTTTAGATTTATTACAAATATTAAAACATGTTAAAGGAGATAAAAAACTAAAAGGAGAATATATACTTGCTGGTGACACATCACAAGATAATGATGTAACAAGTCTAGACTTACTACAAGTATTAAAACACATAAAAGGAGATAAAAAACTATGAATAAGAAAATAAAACTATTAAGCATAATACTACTCAGCATTATGCTCTTCTTTATACATTTAACTCCCCTACTTGCTTCTAGTGCAACAATAAGTGTATCTTCTTCAAGTAAAAGAATTGTTGTTGGTAATACAGTTACAGTTACAATTAAAGTTAAATCATCAAGTTATTTTGGAACTATAGAATTTACTCCTAGTTATGATAAATCAAAACTAAAACTTACAAGTGGTAGTTCAAGTGTATTATGGTATGGAAAAGAAAAGCAAAAATCTTTTACTTATAAATTTAAAGCAATAGCGACAGGAAGCACATCTGTTACTGTTAAAAGTGTAGCTGTGAGAGATTACTCAAATGAAGGAGAAATGAAGTTATCAAAAGGAAGCTCAACAATAAAAATAATAACTCAATCTCAATTAGAAGCATCTTATTCAAAAAATAATAATTTAAAGAGTTTAAAAATCGATGGATTAAAATTAAGTCCATCATTTAATAAAAATACAACTTCTTATAAAGTAGAAGCAAATTCAAATACTACTAGCGTAAATATTAAAGCTAGTGTAGAAGATTCAAAATCAAGAGTATCTGGTACAGGAAAGCATAAAGTATCAGAGGGAGAAAACAAAATTAAAGTTACTGTTACTGCTCAAAATGGAAGTTCCAAAACATATACAATAATTGTCAATGTTATAGATCCAAATCCAATAGAAGTAACAATTGGTGAAAATAAATATACAGTTGTAAAACGAGAAAGTAATCTAGTAATGCCAAATGATTATGAAAAAACAACTGTAGAAATAAATTCACAAAAAATACCAGGTTTCTTCAATGAAATAAACAATTATACTTTAGTTGGCCTTAAAGATTTAGAAGGTGATATAGATTTATATATTTATGATAAAGAAACTAATACATATGAAAAATATAATGAAATAAAATTAGATGTACTAAATTTTTATCCATTAAAAATAGATAAAGAAATAGATGGATATACGAAAACAACAGTTATTATAAATGAAATGGAATTAGAAGCTTTATCAAAAGAAAATAGTGATTTCTACATAATTCATGCAAGAGATTTAGAAACTGGAAAAGACAATTATTACACATATGATAAAGAAACTAATACAATGATTAGATATGCAAGTTCAAAAGAAACAATCATTATTAATAATACAGATGAAGAAAAAATAATGGAATATAAAAAAATGATTGCACTACTTGGTATAGAAACTGTTATAATAATATTTGTTCTTATATGTATATTAATTGCAAAAGTGAGGAAAAATAAAAGAAAGAGAAAATATATAGAAGAAAGAATCAGAGAAGAAAAAAGAAAACAAGAAGAAAAGAAATTAGAAGCCGAGAAGAAAAAACAACAAGAAAAGAAAACAGAAGTAGAAACAAAGAAAGAAACAACTAAACAAAAAAGAAAGACAAATAGTAGTAAAAAGAAAGAAGTGTTAAAAGATGGAAAAGGAAAAAAAGACAAGAAACAATCATAAATTATTTAGATTAATACTTTCATTAATACTAATAATATTACAAATAATTGGTATTAGTTTAGTTGGATATACATTAATGCTATTTGAAGGAGTTGAAACTCTATATAGAATACTTGGTATAGTAGTTCTTGTATATTTCTTCCTATTCTTCTCTTACCTACTACTAAGAAGTGTTAAAAAGAAAAGTAAACTATCTATAATTATCCCAGTATTTTTAGTAATATTGTTATTTATTATTGAAGGAGCAGTATTCTATTATGTAACAAAAGTATATAAAGCAATAGATAATTATAGTGATAGTAAGAATATGTATTATTCATCTATTGTTTCATATGATAAAACACTTAAAAATGAAAAAGATTTAGTTAATAAAAAAATTGGTATTGTAAATGATACAGATGATATTGAAGGATACATATTACCAAATGAAATAATAAGTGAATTAAAATTAGATACAAATAATGAAATTAAAAAATATGATTCAACACTTGAATTATTATATGCTCTTAAAAACAATAATATAGATGCTGCATTCTTCAGTAGAAACTATGTTGATATGTTCTATTCTATTGAGGGATATGAAGATATTGAGGAAGAAACTGTAGTATTATATGAAGGTAAAAAGAAATATGAAAGTAATGAAGAAGATATAAAAAGTGAAGGAGCTTCACTTAATAAACCATTTAGTATGTTATTAATTGGAGTTGACTCTTCAAAAGATGGTGTAACATCGGGATATAATGCAGATGTGTTATTACTTGTAACATTTAATCCTAAAACACTTAGAGCTACTCTTACATCAGTTCCAAGAGATATGTATTTAAAAACAGCTTGTTCAAATGGAACATATAGAAGAATCAATACTACTACTTGGGGAAGTTCATCATCATGTGCTGTTCAAACAATTGAAAATTTATTTGATGTAGATATTGATTATTATGCAAAAATTAATTTCAAAGGTGTTGTTCAATTAGTTGATGCAGTTGGTGGAATTGATATAGATGTTCCCTACTCTGTCTGTGAACAGAATAGTTCAAGAAAATGGGGTTCACACACACAATATATCGAAAAAGGATGGCAACATTTAAATGGCGAACAAGCTTTAGCATTTGCAAGAAATAGACATAAGCCAAATGATGGAAGCAAAACTGGTAAAGCAATGGCAAAATATTGTGCTAGTTGGACAGCTGGTAGTAGAAGTGACTATAACCGTGGTAAAAATCAAATGAAAGTTATTTTAGGAATAGTAAGTGCAGGAACTAAAATGACTGATCCAAATAAAGTAGTAAATGTTCTTGAAATAGTAAAATCTAATTTTCAAACAAATGTTAAATCAAAAGATTTATTATCTATGTATAACTTAGCAAAATCAATAATAGTTTCAGATAATACAAACATTGTAAATGTACAAAGAATGCAACTTACTGGTTCATCTGCTTGGGGTAAAATATATGATACTCCATCTAAAAGTTATCCTGCTGTAATTATTCCTTACCCAGGAAGTATTAGTGATATTAAAAAAGAAATAAAAGCAAATCTAAGAAATACTAAGCTTACTGCTTCTAAAAAAATATCATTTGATTTAAATGATTTATATAAAGATACAGTAATTGGTACTGGAAGTTATAGTGCACAAAGCATTCCAACATTAAAAGACTTATCAAATAGCAGTGTTTCAAGTATAAAAAGTTATGCTTCTTCTCATGGATTAAGCGTAAAATTTGTAGATAAATCAACAAATCAAGTTGTAAATATAAATGATTATAGTGAATATACATTCTCATCACAAAAAGAACATAAAGATACAATATTAGATCAAGTTAAATCATTAACAATTTATGTTAAAAAGAAAGTAGTTGTTCAAGAACAACCACAGGAAACAGGACAACAAACACAACAATAAAAGAGGTTATAAAACCTCTTTTTTATTCACCTTTAACTACATATATTTTATCACTATCTTTAATTAATGTTAACTTTATACTTTTAGCATAACCTAAGTCTTTTTTATATTCCCAATTTAATGTAACCAAATATGCATCATATTCTATTTCATTATATGTATATTTACTTTCAGTAATATCTGTAACTTCTATATTACTTACTTCTGGTAATTCCTGTGTTCTTTTACCATCTAAATTTATTTCTACATTCTTATATAATGTAGCACCCATATTTTCCTTAAAATTATCTTTTAATTTTTTATGTAGAAATTCAATGCCACCTATATCAGTACTAGATACTTTATTTGTAAGAGTAAATACATCAATTACAAAGAGTTTAGAGACTTGTTTAGCATAATCTGAATAATTTATTGGTTTTTCATTTAAAACAGCTTCTAAAGTCTTAAAATTATCTTTATAGAGACTTGTATCACTTTTACTTAATGTATAGCCATATAAATCTAGAGATAATAATTTTTTATGAACCTCATCTTTAGTAAAAAAATCACTTTTAACTTTATAACCGATAAAGCCAAATAACAAAACTCCAATTATTATAAACATAATAATCATTTTAATATCACTTTTTTTATTCATGAGTACACTCACCTATCCTATCACTTTCATTTTTAATTAAATCATAAACTACTATTCCATTAGATACCTCTAATATATTATCTGCATATTCTTTTAATTTATTAATATAATCACTATCTATTGGAGTTGAATCAAATGTAATATATTCATCATTTAAATCACTATAATATACTTTATCTGTAAGTACATTTCCATTTGGAAAAACTACTATATTTTCATGACTACTAAAAATATCATTTCCTAGGGAATACTTTTCTGTAAATCCAAACATGTTAGCAACTGTAGGTAATATATCATACATTCCCATAGCACTTGACACTTCTAAATTAAATTCTTCGTCACCAGACCATATAATTAATGGCGTATTTTTAAGTAAATCATATTGATATCCATAAACATCAATATACTTTTCATCATCTGAATCAATAATAGTATCATTTTCTGGATCATAATTATATAGTATATCAAAATCTTTTTTACCTATTCTAGCCTCATGATCACCATAAAATATTATAATTGTATTTTCTAATAAATTTTCCTTTTTTAAGTTAGCAAACAATTCACCTAAAGCACTATCAGCATAATGAGCAGATTTTAAATAATTACCCATTGTAGTACCTTCTAAATAATTAGCAGTATCACTAATAATATTTCCATTTTTATCTTTATATTTATATTTCATTGTTACATCAAATTCACCATATTTATTAACATCATTAAATGGTGAATGGTTAGATAATGTAATAATTGTTCCAAAAAAAGGAGAATTATTTTTTTTAATGTTTTTATATAATGGAATAAATTGTTTAAAGAAAGATTTATCAGATAATCCTAAACCAATATAATCTGGATCATCTTCATCTAGTGGAATTACATAACTTTCTTTAGCAAAAAAATCTTTATACCCTAAATTCTTATGCATTATTTCTCTATTCCAATATTCTCTATTATTTGCATGTGTACTAAATGTATAATAACCTAAATTATTAAAATATTCAGGCATTCCTTTATAAGTCCTATCATAATAATTAACAAAAACTGTTCCGCTTGATGATGGCATCAAACCAGTAAGCAAAGTAAACTCAGTATCAGAAGAAGTACCAATGCTTATTTGAGGATAAAATCTATTGAAATATATTCCCTCTTTAGCTATTCTATTTAAATTAGGAGTAACATATTCACCATTAATTTTTAAATCAATTAAGAAAGTTTGAACACTCTCACCATGTATGAATAATAAATTTTTACCTTTAAATTTGTCTGTATATTCATTTGTTTCTTTCTTTTCTTTCCATTTACAAGCATAATATTCTCTAAACCTGTATGCAGCTTCATCGTAACCAAATAGATTATTAATTCTAGGTCTTATACTTTGTATCAAATCATTAGCTGTATAAAGATATATTCCATACTTATTAACAGCAGATTCTCTATTCCATAATTTAATAAATCTATTACCATCAGTTAAAATTATAGACAAACTAATACACGATAAAAGTATTAGTAAAATCATACACAATCTTTTAAACACCAATTTGCTTATAGTATTATTTTCTTCATCACAATATCTTTTCTTTAACAAATATTTATGTATAACAAAATAAATAATAGGAAAAACTAAATACCAAAATTGATTAATAT
>AUXO010727294.1_pt1 | contig 10207 bp, 5 predicted proteins | sample 768731 | NCBI WGS metagenome assembly AUXO01 (sample SAMN02715735, study PRJNA202380) | gut metagenome | biome: sheep rumen | host: Ovis aries | place: New Zealand: Palmerston North | reverse complement strand
AGGGATACCACTTTTCATCGCGGTATCCCTTTTAATTTTGTTTCTTCAAAAAGGAGGAGTTTTTTTGAAAAAAAGATTTCTTATCTTAAACACATAGTATTCTTTTTGTTCCTTACTGGAAATCTGCCGCAGTGTATGTACCTGCTTCGTATGCTGTACCGTCTACGGTCAGTGTCACGCTGTCCTCTACAACGACCTGCGCGTCCCCGGAGATACTTAAAGATTTGATCAGGGAGGTATCTGACACCGTCCATACCGCACTGTCTGCCAGGGTCACATTGATGTCGTTCAGTCCGTTGGATTTCACCAGGTTCGCAACCTGACCGATGTCAAAGTATTCTGCCTGAGAGAAGGAGGTATTCTGGTACTGCTGCGCAAAGGCAGCTGCCTCTTCGTCATTGTCAAATGCCGTGATGCCATTTTCTTTCAGGTACTGCTCGCCGTCATAAGTTGCGTGGATCACAGATGTGGAGGCAATCGCGCCATTCAGCGTGGATGTCCCGCTTAAGTTGACATCCAGATACATCTGTCTCACCTTTCCATCGGAAAGATCATTGGCCTTCCAGCCGATTCCGTTATAGATGGAGCCGGTCAGATCGGTATCTGTGACATTATAGGTGGAATAATTCGGGCCTGTCGCAGCCGGCATCATTCCGCCTTCCGGACCGCCTTCTCCGTCCGGGCCGCCTTCCCCGTCAGGAGCATTTTCGCCCTCTGCCGCGTTTTCCGCATCCGCAGGCGCTTCCAGATCGGCTTCCTGACCGCCGCCGACCAGTACATCCCGCAGCCCCGCGTCATCTGATTCCTCAGCTTCTACACTCACTGCCTCTGTCGGGAATCCTTCATACTCCTCATGTATTTTTCCGAAAGCCATGTTTTCAGCATCAAAATCGGTCGTGGAATCATCATTATCCATCAGCTGGAGCAGGATTCCATTCCCTGCATGAAGCTGTGCGCCATTCTGTACGTTAATCGTTGTGTCATTGCCGCTCTTAATCAGGAAATCGGTGTATTCGGAATTCACAACTGCTCCGTCGATCGTTACTTCGTTTGTGCCCTGATGTGCCATGAATCCGAAGGTGTCGGAGTTGATGACAGTCTGCTCATCGCTTTCTGCTGTATAAGTGTAATGGGTAGATCCGTCCGCCGCTTTCAGATCATAGCTCTCTCCCGCTTTCAGATTTCCATAATAGCCGGTTCCGCCTGTAAAGATAGTGGCGTAGGTTCCGACGTTCATTCTGGTTCCGAGGAAGGTCTCCTGCGCATCGCCGATTGCATAGGTTCCGTATCCGGTCCTCTTCGTGTATGGGTTCTCCGTATCAAATGCGCCGTCTGCCTGCATCGGATCATCCGTCCCCGTCAGAGTCATATCCGTGTTGACAACGTTCAGATACATATTTGATCCCGCATCTGTGGAAAGAACCGCCCAGTTGCTCGCAGATGTGTCAGAATCAATGACCGTCATGGTCGAATCATCTCCTTCCAGATTGGTCCCTCTGGAAGTTCCCATGATTCCAAGAATCCACGGAGGTGCCACCATGGTGGTCTGATCCGGTGAATTGACATAGTTTTCATACAAAGTTCCCCCATCGGAATGAAGGGTGACGCTGTCGAGAAGCGCACTGGCACCGCTGTCGGTAAAGAGCGCAAGATTTGCCACGCCGTCTGCATTGATTTCGGTATTTTTCACAGTCAGATCAGAATCACCGTATACCGCAATCGCCGCTCCCAATCCGGAAAAATCACAGGTAGCTGAACCGTCTGCATCTGCTGCTGCGATCGTGATGACAGAATCCGAGATGGTATAATCTGACTGATTCACCATGATTCCATTCACGGCTTCCTTCTCCACGGTCAAAGCCAGATTGGATGTTTCCGTGTCTGTCACGGCTTCTGTCTCACCTGCCACTGATTTTTCGGCATCATACGCACCTTCATTGATGTAGATGACCGGAGTAAAAGAATAATCATCTCCGCCCTTTGCACTTGCATCTGTGCCGCCGGTGGTCCAGGAGCAAAGTTCATCATCCAGACCGTTGACGGTCGGGGCAGTCTCTGCATCTTTCGCAACTGTGATTTCCGTTTTTTCTGCCGCTGGTTCCTGTGCATCGGTACCGTCTGTGCTTTCCTGCACGGCAGATGTATCTGCTGTGTTTGTGGCATTCCCGCATCCTGCTGCACTGATGATCATCGCAGCGATCACTCCCAGTGCGAGAAAACGTTTCACTTGCTTAAACTTCATATTCCTGCTCTCCTTTTCTGTTAAGATTTCTGTCTGAAGATGTATCCTTTCAAAAGATGTTTCTATCTTAACGAAAGATGTTCTTTATGAAAATGAAGTTTTTCAAGTAAAAAGTGACATTTTATTAGAAAGAGTTTTCTTCCCTGCGCTTCGCCTTGCGGTATTCCATCGGACTGACCCCGTATCTTTGCTTAAAGGTATCCACAAAACGGCGCACATTATTATATCCGACCGCCTCTCCGATTTCATACGTCTTGTCATCGGTGGTTTCCAGCAGCGACAGTGCTTTTTCCATCCGGATGTCCGTCAGAAACGCCTTGTAATTCTGCCCCGTCTCTTTTTTGAACATTGCGCTGAAATAATTCTGGCTGACACAGGCAACCTCTGCCAGTTCACGGATCGACAAATCCCGGGCATAGTGCGTCCGGATATAGTTTTTCACATCTTCGATCAGGATCTTGTCCTGCGTCCGTCCCTTCTCATAGATTCGTGAAGTCAGGTCTTCATAATGCCTGTGGATACAGTTTCTGAGCGCAGACATGGTATACTGCGCCTCCACTTCGGCCTGCAGTTTGTCCTGCATCTCATAGAAATCCTCCGGCAAAAGCCGGTACTGATTCAGACGGATACCGAGTTCTCCCGTAAAATTCATGGTCCGCATGATTACCGCCTGCCAGTTTCCATAATGAATTGCCTCGATCTGTTCCATTACCTGATCGATGCGGTCCAGGGCATCCGGCGATTTCGTCAGAATCGCGCGGAAAGCCTGTTCCAGACTCTCCTTATAGTCCTCGAAGGAGACCTCGTAATTCCTGTGGATGCTCCCGATCTCGATCAATCTTTTTTCTTCAAAATGGTAAAGGCCAAACGCCACCTTCGCAGCCTGATAAGAAGGAAAAATTTCCGCGGGCTGAACGGTCGGTGTCCCGATTCCCATGCAGATTCCGACTCCGCAATCCTCCTCGATCTGCCGGCGGATCGGATCCACATATTTCTCGATATAACACGCTCTGTCTTTCTGGGGAAAAACACCGATCATGTGCTGCGCATTTTCATCCTTCTTTACAACAAATCCCAGTTTCCGTTCTGCGAAGGCGCCCATCAGCCGGTTAAACACGGAGAAACGAGTCAGATTAAAATGCGCAAAAGACGCTTCACTCAGCTTTGCTGCTTCGTCCGGGCAGATTCCTGCGCAGATACCAACAAAAAAGCAGTCGCGGTAATCAAAATTCTCCGCCCGGAAGATCTGATACAGATCTTCGTTCTCATAATTCCGCCCGTCGTTCAGATGCTCAAACAGTTTCTGGAACTCATCCTTCTTCTCCTGAAAAATCTCCGCCGTATTCTGCTCCTCGATCTGGCGGATCGCCTTCGTGACAGCTTCTGTCAGCTCATCTGCCCCCACCGGTTTTAACAGATAATCCACCGCGCCGTTCTTAATGGCTTCCTGCGCATAGGAAAACTCCTGATAGCCGCTGACAAAGATGAACTTTGCTTTTCCCTTTTGTTCTTTATACCAGCTGATCAGCTCCAGGCCGGTCATATAAGGCATCATAATATCTGTCAGCACAATATCCGGATCCGCGTACTCAATCAGCTTTTTCAACTGTTCTCCGTTGTAAGCCTCCCCCGCGATTTCAATGTTCAGCGCTTCCCAGTCAATCAGTTTTTTCAGACCTTTGACGATGATGCGCTCATCATCCGCAATCACCAGTTTCCACATATTTTATCCTTCCTCCCAGACAGGCAGCCGGAATGTAACGATGGTTCCTGTCCCGGGCGTGCTCTGAATTGAAAATCCATATTCTTTACCGCAATTCAGCTTGATCCGGTCATATACATTCTGCATGCCGATGCTGACACTCCGGTCTGCGACTGCCGTTGTCCGGTCCGGGTCTTCCAGAACACGCCGGATATGTTCCACTTTCTCCTCCTCCATTCCCAGACCGTCATCCATCACAACGATTTCCAGGCAATCCGACTTTCTTTCCGCGCGAATGGCAATTGCCCCGTTCCCCTGTTTCTCACGCAGGCCGTGCCTGATCGCATTTTCCACAACAGGCTGCAAAAGCAGCTTTGGAATGAACAGATTTCTGTCTTCATCCGCCGCGTAGACCATCAGAGAAATCCGCCCCTCATAACGCTCTTTTGCAAGGACAAAATATTCCCGGATCGCGTCCAGCTCATCTTTCAGCAGGATCCGCTCTGACTGTGTCCCCATCACATAGCGAAGCTGTTTCGCAAGACTTTCCAGAAGCCTCGCTGTCTTTGCATCCTCCTGATCAAGCGCAGTCATGCGGATCACATCCAGCGAATTATACAGAAAATGAGGCTGGATCTGCATCTTTAAGGCATTCAATTCCGCATCTTTCCGGCAGATTTCAGCCACATAGACCCGGTTGATATAATCTTTCAGCCGTTTTGTCATCTTGTTGAACCCATCCGCCACATATCCCATCTCATCCCGGGTCTCCAGATCAACATGCACATCCAGATTTCCCTTTTCCACCTGCTCCATCGCTTCCTTCAGTTTTCTGGCCGGCGCGCTCATCCGGATGGAAAACATCATATACAGGATCAGGAGTACTGCACAGGAAAAGCACAGAATCAGAATCAGCACAATGCGGCTCTGAAAAAAAATCCCCATCAAATCACTCTGATCCATGACCAGAACAGCGTATGCGTCGACATTTTCAATCTTATCAAAGAATACCCAATGAGACCCGATCTGCTGCGCACCATCCGTTTCACCAAACAGATTCTCACAAAACGCGAGCGGATGTGCCCCGTTTCGATAATCCGTATCCGAGTCGCTGTACAGGTACTGGCCGGTAGACGTACTGTAGATATAAAATCTCCCCGGACTGAACCCTGCCTCCTCTACAACATCACGGATCCTGCTGATATTGACATCCGCAAACACATATGCCAGGACTTCAGAGCAGGAGGAACTGACTTTTGTCGTGTCCATGTAGTTTCTTGCGATGCTGAACACATAATCTTCGGAATTCACACAGATTTCTTCCTCCGGAAATGTCCCGAACAGTTTCATGCGCGTCACTTTATCATCCGGACCATCCGTATGAATGGTCATACTTTTTGTAAAATCACTCTTCAGGGTTTTTTCGGGATTGGCGTACAGGCTGTAAATCCTTCCGCTGCGGTCAGACAGACGGATGGAAGAAAGATACGGGCTTTTCCCCATTGCGAACAGCAGGGCTCTGCTGATCTCCTGTTCCTGTTCACTGTTGTTTTCCGAGTTGTCACGGAGAATATCCGTCAGCGTCTTTCCCTCCGGATCCCGGTAATCATACAGGTCTCCCAGCGCCTCATCCGCGCTTGTGATCACCGCCGCCACATTTTTTGCGGCGTAGGAATTCATGGTTTGATAGCCGGTGACGAGATTGTCTCTTACAATGCCGCTGTAACGGGAAAAAAAGAGGATACTCAGCAAAAACAGCGGGATCAGACCAAACACCAGAAAAGATACCGTCATTTTAAAAAAGGTCGTTCTGACTTTCATCTGTCTCATGGCATATCCCCCTGTCCGCCTTCCGGTTCGTGGCTCAGCTGTTCCCAGAAATCCTGTATCCTCTGCAGCCCCTCCTCCGTGCCGCAGGATCCGTACATGATTTCCCTTACAGTCTCAAGCATGTATTTTTCGAACCCCTCCGGTGTCTCTTCATTCCCGATATAAACAGAGACCTTATGATCCGCCAGTTCCATCGCTTCGGACACCTCACTTCCAAACGCTCCGGCCTCAAATCCGGCATCTTCTTTCCCCATGGGAAACGTGCCGGTCGATTCACAGAAATCTGCATACACAGTATCTGAATAAAAAAAATTCAGAAACAGCATGGCCGCCTGATATCTGTCTTCGTCCTGCGCGCACTCTTTCGTCACAGACCAGTAGGCATCCAGATGGTCCGGTGCATAACGTTCCCCTTCTTCATCCGGCAAATAGAACCATCCCAGATCAATATCCGGATTCAGCTGACGGACCTGTGCTGCTGTCCACGGTCCGGTATAAATCATCGCGGCCGCTTCCTCCGACATCCGGTAGGACAGACTGGCATCCGATACATTCATCCAGTTCTCATTGACATATCCGTTTTCAAACAGAGTCTTCAGATGCTGCATCATCCGCACCGCTTCTGCATCTGTCCAGGCCGTCTGCCCGGCAGCGCATTTTTGAAGCCACCGGGCATCCCGCGAAAGCACATCTGTGCTAAAAAAATGGTTCATCCAGTATTCCAGGTGCCACAGATCTGCTCCGGCAATCCCAACAGGCGTGATATGGTTCTGTTTTAAAGTCTCACAGGCCTGCAGAAATTGTTCATAGGTCTCCGGAACATCAAGCCCGCACTGCGCAAACAGGTTCTTATTATAAAGTATCCCCCAGGTCGATTCCGCCATGGGGACGCCGTATCCTTTTCCATCACTGGAATAGACCTCCCGGCACTGCTTTAAAACAGATGCGTCCAACTCTCCGAGAAGCCCGGCGGAAACATACGCGTCCGGCGTCTTCAGCTGCACCAGATCTCCCAGCTCGTCGCGGGCTATTTTTTTCGTGAGAATATCCTCATAGACACTGTCCCCGTAATTCACTTCATAATTCAGGATGATGTCCGGATATTTCTCTTCAAACGCGCGGATTACCCGCTCCATGGAAGCATTCCACTGCGGATTCTGAAAAGCATAGACAACATCCAGTTCCACTGCGGAAGAGTCCTCTTCTCTGTGATTCTTCCGCGCCTGATTTCCCAGAACGTCCATCAGCAGCGTCACCAGAAAGAAGATCAGTCCTGCACAGAGGAGAAGAATCAGAAGGATCACATTCTTTTTCTTTTTTTTGATTTTTTCCATAATACACACCAGCCTGTTCTTGAATCATGACTTTCATTTTAATCAGAATCTTTCCTTCGCACAATGAAGCGGGAAAAAGAGAGTACTGTACAGATCAGGTAATCTGCACAGCGCTCTCTTTTTACAAACAATTGGCTTCGTTATTGTTTGTCTGCGTACATACGGTCAGCCGCATTGGCATCCGGAATCTTCAGCATCGGAATCATTGCGATCAGACCGACAATGATGATCACAACCAGGATTCCGTATGCCAGCGTCCCTTTTCCTGCTTCGATCAGGGCTACCATCATCATGGCTGCTACTGCGGAGGGAATGAGCTGAATTGCCATAATGATACGGTTCGCTGACTGATACTCTCTGCGCCCGTAAGCGTAAGATGTGATGCAGGGATGCATCGTCGGCACGCCGCCTGTCATGCAGGCTACACCGAATCCCCAGCCAACCATCAGAGGTACGGAACCGCCCTCCGGCTGCAGCATGAGACAAAGTACCGGAAGGAACTCACAGATTCCAAGGACGATGGATGCTTTTACCGAACCGAACTTGTCATCCAGGAAACCGAACACATAGGACATCGGGATACCTAAGATGGCGCCGACTGCCAGAAATGTAACTGCTTTCTGCACCCACAGTTCCGGTCCGCCAAGGGAAATGTAGCGAACAGCCATCGAACCCATGCAGGCATTGATAATAAACTGAAACGCGCCGAAGGAAACGATCAGCAGCCATGCTTTTTTCTGTCTCAATACCTGGCCAACGGTCAGTTTGATTTCCGCATTTTCCTCTGAGATCGGAGCGTGATCCGCGCCATCCGGATATAACCCGGCATCCTCGGGCGTATCTTTGATGCCGACTGCAACGACGATGCATACAATGACGATCAGCACTGCAATGGCGACATAGAATGGTCTGTAATCACCGCCGAATTTGTTCATGATTATTTTTGACATTCCGGAAGTGCCTACGACCGAGAAAATCGGGCTTCCCATTGTGATGACGCCCATGATCTGTCCGCGGAACTTGATAAACCAGTTCGCTACCAGCATGAAGCCTGCCATCTGCAGAATCATACATCCGCATCGTACGATCAGCAATGAGATGAAAAACAGACCATAATTTCCGGAAGCCGCGCCCCCATTGCAGTCGAGTCCGTTTGCGGCCGCAATACCGATGGTTGCGATTGCCGTAATGATCATGACAACGATCAGAGGCTTTTTAACACCGAATTTAATAAAAAGCGTGCCGTACACAAAAGTCAGCAGGATACAGATCACATTTCCGACGGTCATCGGCATCTGTGTTGCCTTCGCGTTCCAGCCGCCGCCATCCGCCGTGATGAAGGCCTGGATGATATTGATCTGGTCATTCTGAAGCCCTGAATACAGGAACATGAAGATGACACCCAGAATACACAGCAGAATCGCGTAGCCTAAGAATTTTTTGTTTTTTGCCATTTTTTCATTCTCCCTTCTGAATTTGGATTGTTCTGATGACTGTATTATGGCAAAATCCATTTCCTTCTTAAAGGCAACTTTTTATGAAAAAAGTGACGTTTTATGTGTCCTTTTCTTTTACCACAATCGCAGCATGCATTTCTTGAGATCCCTCGTCCGGACTCAGCACATACTCATAGCCGGCGAGTTCTCCCTCTGCCCGGTTTTCCTCGATTTTCCCGCCTTTTGATGAAAAGGATACAATCTCAAATCCTTCCGCAGGCACAAGCCGGAAATACAGATTCCCATCAATATAGTTCTGGCGTTTTACATCCACTGCCTGTGAATTCTTTTCTCCCTCTTCTGTCTCCACGATAAAAGCATATACCACATTCCCGTAAGTCTGCCCGGCATCAGCGACACCATTATCGATCACCTCGACCGGTGTGGAATCCACAACAATTGCCACATTCCCTTCGGTATAGGTGCCGTCCTCATAAGCTTTTCCGCCCGCAGTCAGCGCCTTCACCGTAATGGTGACAGCTGCTGATGCCTGCAGCTCATCCAGGGTATCCACCGTAAGATGATTGATATACCCGCTTCCCGTGATGGACCAGACAGAGTCTTTTAATGTCACATTGACCGGATTGTTCAGAATCGGAGCCGCGGTATGGCAGAAACGGCCGATAATCTTTGCGTCATTGCCCATGCCGCCTTTTTCGGCCAGATAGTTGACGTGGTCATACTCTCTGGATCCCATGAATGCGTTCAGAACGGTTCCGTTCGGCACGATATTTCCTTCCAGATCGACATGCACTGCCGTCGTGGAAGACACACGGCCGGTCAGCGAAGCATTCTCAACAACAACATTCAGCGTCTGTTTGTAGTTATAGATACTATTGTAAATATCTCCCCTGTAACTGCCGTTTTTGAAAACCGCATTACAGTCAGCAACTTCTGAACGTGTGCCCTGTGCCTTTTCCGGATGATCATCGATCGTATAGGTCGTGATTCCGGGGTTTCCTGCATCATCAGACTCTACCAGTTCAACCAGGATCCCGTCTTCTGTACGGGTGGATGTGCCGGAAAATCTGACTCTGGAATTGTCCAGGATAATATTGGAAAAACCGGTATTCGCCGCGCCGGATTTAATCTGGAGCAAAGCATCCACGGTATCGATCGTGGTGTTGATAAAATCAAAGGTGCCGCCGCCGGTCTGCTGGGTCATGAATGCGGTATGCTGTGAACTTAAATAGGAGTCAATGTAGGAAGAACCGGTTCTTCCGGATCCCATGACCTGGATATAGTCCGGGGCATAGAATTCTACGTTCTTATAACGGTTATGTACGCCGGAGTCCGCATAGGTAACATATCCGGAGCCGCCCACTGTAAAACCGTACTTCACACCATTTACGATCTTAGTCGCGGTGTACTCTTTCCCTTCCTGTGCCGTTTCCATGGTTCCGATACCGGAGAGAGTATCTTCTACATCCAAAGCATAGGTTCCGCAGATATCATAGGATGTCCCGGAATCTGTAGAAAGAGCTCCCCAGCCTGTGGATACGACCATGCAGTTTTTGAAGCGGCCCTGCCCGTCTGCCATCACATTCAGAGAGCGGACGGTCCCCTCCATTCCAAGGGCGAAAGGAACACGTTTCATCATTCC
>AUXO018419157.1_pt1 | contig 10208 bp, 13 predicted proteins | sample 768731 | NCBI WGS metagenome assembly AUXO01 (sample SAMN02715735, study PRJNA202380) | gut metagenome | biome: sheep rumen | host: Ovis aries | place: New Zealand: Palmerston North | reverse complement strand
GACATAATATCATTAACAGCATCATGCATTGTCTTAACAAAGTCAGCCATATTATCTTGAAGTCTATGAATCTATTCATCATTCAACTTCTAATAATTATAAATGGCCTCTTCTAAATTAGCTTCTAATTCACTAATTTTATCTTCATCAGCAGTATATACATAACCCCAAGACCCATCACGATTACGCTATAAGCGCACAGTTGTTTTTGCTTCTCGGGCTTCTTCTAATTCAGCTCTTGCTTTTTCTAATTCATATTTCTTCTCAAGAACTTCAATATCATATTCACTTAACTTCTATCCATTCTTTTGAAGTTCTCTAACTTCATTAAGTAAATCTGTCAAGTTTTTGCTGTGTTTTGAAGCATTTGCTGCTAGTTCATCTATTGTCTTTACAATATCTCTGTCTAGTTTACTGAGCTAATAATATTTTTCATAATCTTCAACATATTGAGATTGAATCTCTTTACGTCTATCATATGCTTCGCCCATCCTATCAAGAGTTACATATAAACCAGCAAAGCTACGTTCATAATCTTGCAATGCCTAATCAATAGCATTGGTATACATATCCTATGCCATTTCTAACATTGTCTCCCAATAGGAAAGAATGTTTTCTTGAGTATCACGAATCATACCCTCAATTTCGTCTAATTGTTCTTGATAGGCTTGCTTTAATTCAGTATCAGATTCATTCATGACTAACCATTTAGTTTGCGCAGCTGCTTGTTCTAAACTATCTAAATAATCTTTAGCTGCAATCATACTATTTTGAGTATTTCTTAATAAACCAATATTTAAATCTTTAAGTAATTTACGAGATTGTGGCGTAATACCAGTTCCCATTAAATCACTAATATTAGAAAGGTTTTCAAGCAATGATTGATAATGGTCAAACAGATTCAATCCATTTTCAACTTTTGTATTAAGTTCATCAAAGGCTTGAGAGAGCTTCTCAGTCCAATCAAGTTTTTCATCATCCATTTCTTCCATAACATCAACCATTTCTTCAAGGTAATCTGCAATTGCTTCCATATCCTCAGAAGAAACTCTTAAAGCATCACGTTGTGCATCTGTTAAACCAAGGAACTTATCAAGATTACGAGATTGTGGCGTAATACCAGTTCCCATTAAATCACTAATATTAGAAAGGTTTTCAAGCAATGATTGATAATGGTCAAACAGATTCAATCCATTTTCAACTTTTGTATTAAGTTCATCAAAGGCTTGAGAGAGCTTCTCAGTCCAATCAAGTTTTTCATCATCCATTTCTTCCATAACATCAACCATTTCTTCAAGGTAATCTGCAATTGCTTCCATATCCTCAGAAGAAACTCTTAAAGCATCACGTTGTGCATCTGTTAAACCAAGGAACTTATCAAGGCTCATGCCTTTAATAAGATTACCATCTTGGTCATGCAGTGTCATCATAATCTTTTCAATACCATCATAATAACTATCAAGCTTATGTAAATTAGTATTTAATTTAGATTCAGTTAATTCAAATACTTCTGCAGTTTTATAAATGTCATCATTAATTTTATCAATATAATGGTCTAATAATTTTAATGATTTATCATCATAATCAATTTTCATTTCTACTCTTGCTGTGAATTGTTCTAATTCTAGATCAGCAAGTTGATAAATTAAATCATCATATTTTTCATAAGCTTCATTTAATTTATCTACTGACTCTTCATATTGCTAAATAGCTTTCCAAATAGTCTGATAATATTCTTTTTGATTATTATCTTCTGCTTCAGTAGCAGGGCGACCATACATCTCTTGTAATTGTTCAAAGTTTTGTAAGTTGCCATGTTCATCCAATGTAACAGGAACACCATATGCTCTTAATGTCGCTAAGTCTTGGTTTACATAAGCATTAGCTTCACTAATTAACTATTCTTGTGCTGCAATTAAATCATCAGTGACATCAATAATATCTTGAATTGCTTTAACTTTATTTTTGCCAAAAGCTTTATCAGATATCTTATCTAAACGTTCATAACGACGATTAATATCATCTATCTAACGAGAAATTAAATGATAACGTTCTGGGTCAAACTTTGCTGATTTTTTATTAGAAGATTTAGCACCAGAGCCATATCCTCCACCACCACCAGAGTTACCCCAAGTGACACGGTTATAACCAACAGAAAAGCCCGGTAAATCCCATAGGGTTGGATTATTTTCAAGAATACGTTGAGTTTGTGCTGCAGTATAGATTTCATCATTAGGTTCTACATAAGCAACAGTGCGTCCATTAACACCAGCAAGGAAAGGCACACCCCGATGAATCATTAATTCAGGACCAAGCTCACCAACAGTGGCTAATCCATGATATGTATTGCCTAAATGTTTACCACTGGCAAATCTACCATTCCCATTATTACTGCCAGTTGCTCCATTAGATCCTGCATCATCAGGGCCTTCTTGAGTACCTTTTTTATAATTAACTGTTGCTTCCATATCAGAAGGAGGTTCTTGGCCGCCTTTATAATAATATACCGATGTAGATTTTGGCTCTGGATTTTCCTATTGCCCTAATTCATAATCAACAGCAGCAGTTTCATCTTCTGCAGGTTCTTGCTCTCCTAATTCTAAATCTACAGTTGCTGTCTAATCTTCTGGAGTTAATTCTTCTTCATCAACAGAAACTTCAACTTCCACTTCTCCAGCAGCTTCTTGAACTTCTGCTTGGACTTCTTCTCCATTAACAAGTTCTCCTTCAACTTCAACTTTAGCTGTTCCATTTACCTATGCCTAAACCTCTTGAATACGTTCAGCATCAATTTCTCCACCATGTTCTGTCTAAACTGTTTTTACAGCATCAATTAAAGCATCGGGCAACTATGCCATATTATCTACGCTATTTGCGAAAGACTCTAAAGATTTTATCTAGTCTTTAGAAGTACCAAATCCACCTTTTTGTAGCTATTCAACTAAATCTATTTCTGCATTAGATGCTGGAGCTCCTTTATAATCTCGTTTTTCACCATCACTATAAGCATCAACTATATTACGATTTTGTTCTGCAGCTATTTTAGCCTAATTTTTTACATCATCTGATATCTCACCAACAGTAGAAGCTAAATCAGAAATATCATCAGAGCCTGCTCCATAGGTTAAGCCATATGATTCATATACGCCTGGAGCCTTATCTGGGTCATTTACATCTGCTGATGCATGTAATTGGACAGGATTAGCTTCTGCTTCTTGGCCTAACTAATTTCTAGCTTCACCTAAACGTTCAAGAGCATCAATTGAATCTTCAATAGCAGTATTATCTACTTCATTATGGATAGGATTTCCATTAATATCATTAGCAACAGTATTAGCTGTTTCACCAAGCTAATTCATTTGTTGTTCTGCTTCAGTTAATTCATCACCATAAGCAGGAGGAACTAATGCATCACTAATTCCTTGAAAAATATTTTGAAAATCTTGTTTTAATTCTCCCCAAGCATTTTTAGTAAAACCTTGCTATTCTTCTTTAGTATAAGTAGGAGTTTCTCCCTCAAAAGTCATCTAACCGTCTACTTTACTTTGAATAGTTGCAACTATACCCTCTGCTCTTGCAGCTGCTTCTTCTGCTCTTGCGGCTGCTTCTTCTGCAGCTGCTAAATTACCTTCTGTTGCAGCAGTAGCAGCTTCTCCTGCTGCTTTTATTGCCGCTTGGGCAGTATCACTAGCTTCTTGAAGTAAACTAACATAGTTTTGATTTTCTGCTTCAAGGCTACTAATCATATTTTCCATTTCAGCAACTTTAGATTCAGCTGCTTGTGCTGTTTCCTAAGCTGCCTTAGCTACTTCTTGAGCTACTTCCTACTAAGCTGCTTTAGCTTCATCAGCTGCAGCTTTAGCATTATTAGCAGCTTCTTTTGCTGCAGCGGCATGAGTTTCAGCCTAAGCTAATAATGCTTCAGCTTCTTTTGTATTTCCTTCATTCAGCGCAGTTATAGCATCTTTTGTTAACTATGATGCTTCTGCTAATTCTGCTCTAGCTGTAGCAACTGTTTCTGCGATACCAGAAATCGCATCCGCTTTAGCAGTCTCTAAATCTGCTAAGGCATCAGCAATTTCTGCCAATGAATCAGAACGTGTTGATTCTAAAGCAGCTATTTCTTCAGCAAAAGCTTCATCAAGTTTTACTGATAGTCCAGCTTCTTGTTCTAATGAGCGCTATAAAGTATTTTCTCTTTCCTATTCTATAAAAGCATGCGCAGAAGAATCTTTATTCTATGCAGCATTAACTTCAACATTATTTAAACCTTTCTAGGCTGCTTCTGTAGCATCTTTTGCAAGCTTATCTTTATCAATAGTTATTTCAAAAGTATGCCCATCAAAAGTAATTTGTAATGATTCAAATAAGTCAACAAAAGCATCTTGAATAGCAGAAGCTATTGACCTTGCAGAAGCTTCCATCTATGAAGTAATCTATGAATTATCTAAAAATTGTGCAAATTCAGAAGCTAACTATTCATTAGTCGCTTTGGTTACATCAATATGTTTGCTTTCTAAATAATTTGTAAAATCTTCCCACTATAGCTAAGCATTTTCTAAATCTTTAGCAACATATTCCTAAAAACTTTTTCCAGATTCTGTAATTTGTTCTCCAATAATTTTATACGCCTATGCTCCAGCAATACCTAATCTTTCATAAGCTGCTGATAATTCATCTATTGTATAAACTTCTCCATCTTTTAAAGGACCAATAGCAGCTTCTAAATATTTATTTAAATCGCCACCATTATCAGCAAAAGCTTTTGTTAAGCTTGCTAGGCTAGCTTTAGCATAATCAAAATCAGAACCTAAATCTGCTAATACCTTACCGCTTTCGCTAAGTTCTCCTTTCATCTGTTCCATGAAAGCTTTAAACCCATTTTCATCTGGAGTAAAGCCATACATATCAGATAAAATATCAGAATACTCATTATAGAAAGCTTTTAATTCAGCAGTTGTAACTACTTTTTCTCCATTGTCAGTTCCTGTAAGAATATCTAAGCCTTCTCTAGCAGCAGTACTTCTCCATAATTTATTTATGGTGCCATTAGTAGCAGCATATTCGTTTGCCATAGCACGGGCCATATGCTCTTCAACACCACGTTCTTGTAGTTCAGAGATAAATCCTTCAATAGAATCCCAATTATTTGCTACTAATTTTTCAATATCTGCAGCAATGACTTGTCCATTCTTGAAAGAGAACATATCGCTAAAGCCGCCTTTTTTATCATAGTATTCAAACATACCACTTAAATCGCCATATTTTTGAATACTTTGCATTGCAGCAACTTCATCAGCAAACTAAGAATTTAAAGCTTTTGATATTTCTTCAGAAGACCTATTAGTATCATCAGTTAATTCCTAAACAGCTCGTCTATACTCTGTTAAACTTTTAGTTCCAAACATCTCTCCCCAAGCTTGTGTAAGCTATGGGTCAAGAAGCATTCCAGATTCCCAGCCTTCTTTGACACTATCAGATAACCCTTTATAAAACTTTCCTATATCACGAACGCTACGTTCTTGCTAAAAATTATCAATATATGAAAAGGTCTAAGCTAAACTATTTTCTAAGGCAGAGGCCGCACTAAAAGCATCAATTAACTAATCTGATAACTAATCAATTCCAATATTTCCTGTTTCAATAGAATTAAGAATGTCGGCAAGAGTTTCTGCATTCATGCCAGAAGACTCTAAGAAATCAGATAAATATTCTGAAGATTCAGCCATGCCTTCAATAGCATCTCCACCAATTTTACCTGTTTTCTTAAATTGTTTTTGAATAGCTTTTAAGTTATCTTTAAAGTTTTCACTACCATAAAGTTCTTCAAATAAACCGGCTTTTCCACCCTATTCAGCCATGCTAGTATTAATAAGTTCATTTATTGCTTTTTGTACGCTTTGAGAATTTGATCTTTCCCCTATTTTTCGCATTGAGGCATAATCAGTAATTCTATCACCAGTTAAACTAACTTCTTTTAATTCATTTAATAAAGTTCTATCATTATTAGTTAATTGTTCAAATAACTATGATGTTAGATCAGTGGTAGCATTTCTGCCAAATGATGAACCAAATTTACTAACAATATCTGCTACACCGTTAATTTCTTCTAGTGACATATTTTTAAATAATGCCTTAGAAGTTTCTTCATTTAATACATAATTGCTATTAGACCCAATTGCCTAAGCTAAATTATTACCAGTAGTTTCATATTGATTACTTAACTATTCTAATATTGCAAGATAAGTTGAATCAGTAGAGGCTGTACTTTGCATATCACTAATTGTCTACTACCGTTCTTCTGCAGACATCTATCTAAATCTTCCAGCCTTATCTAAAAGATTAGAATATTTCGCTAAATCACTGTCAACTTTTTGTTGAATACCTTTTTGCATCTAAAGGATACGATATTCAGTCTATATTACTTCTAATCTCTCAGCATCACTTGATGCTTCTTTCCATTTATCACTATTTAAAAAATTATTATAAGCTTCTTCATCTAAATCTTTAAATGCTTCTTGGTAATCTTCAATTGCCGTTTTATCTTTTTCTAAAAATGCATCTAACCAACCAAATTTTGTATATCCTTCTTGGTCTATAGTTTGCATCATTTCTGAGAATAAATCAACTGAATTTTTCCCATAAATATTTGCTAAAGCTGCAATTGAGTCTGGGTCTCCAGTAGCATTAGAAAAAGCTTGTAAAATATAATCTTTTATTGCAGAGTCAAAATGAGTAGAATTAGCTAGTAATCCAGTTAAAAGATCTGTTCCTTCTGTAGCATAAGCTTGAGCAAAATCTTTATAAGATGCAAAACCTAAAGCACTTGCTGCATTGGCTGCCTAATCTGCTGTAATAGGAGTTCGTCCTTGCTACCTTGCTTCCTATAATCCTATTTGCTATTGCTCATACATATTAGTTAGCAATCTGAAGTTTTCAAATACATTACCAAATTCTGCTCTAACTTCTGCGGCAGCTTCTGCTGTACGAGTTGCCTAAACTTTCTCGTCTGCCCCATTGATTAATCTTTCACGAGCCTCATCCGTAATTTTATATTGACCATTTTCATATGTCCAATCACTAGATGATAATCCATAATTTTTAATTAATTCTCTAGCCTAAGCATTAGCATCTGCTAAAGCAGCAGCATATTCATTTGTACCTTCTGTTAACTCACTTGTTTTATTAATAGCTTCATCATAAGCACCAAATGCAGAAATTAAATCATCATACTCAGCTTTGGCATTACTAGCAGCTTCTTTAGATGAATCTAATTCATTATTTAATCTTTTAATACGATCAGCAGTTGAATCTATTCGCTGCATCTAATTAACAATCAATCCAATAACTACAGCTATAGGAGCAAGAACTGCTGCCAATCCGCTTAATGAAGCCAATACTGCAGCTATTCCACCACCTTGTGAAATAACTTCCGCTAAAGAGGGAATTAATGTACTAGCTACTTTACCACCAAAAGATAATAATGGGCCAAGGTTTTTAAACATATTACCTATCTGAATGCCAGTCATTAGAGCTATAGGAGCAATCTAAGCTAATTTTTCACCAAATGTTTCAATACTATCATCTGTCATAATATCGTGCATTTGTTTAACATTATTAGTAACCATCATAATACTCATTGCTAAATTACCAAAAGCAACAAGAGTATCTGCTACGCTATAATTAGTATTAGCAAGTTGCCTCATTTTTTGAGTTAAAGAATCAGTAGAAGCTTCTAATTGTTTACTACGAATCGCAGCTTCTCCTTCTGCTTCTCCTACTTCACGTGCTCCATTTTTTATTTTATCAAATACTTCAGCTACATCACTATTATCTAAATCTATGCCTAATTGTTGAAGTAAATTTTTAAATTTATCTTCCTAAAAAGATCCATCATCGTTATAAAATATATTAGCTAATGACTAAAATTTATCTTTAACTGTTGCTAAAGCGGCATCAGAAGGACCTTTTTCATAATCTGCCATTGCCTACTATAATTCTTCAAATCCTTGCTTAGCAGTATCTGAAATATTTCCAAAATCTTCTAAAGATAATTTTAATCCTTCAATAGCTGTTTTAACCTAGTCTACATTTTCAGGAGCTTCACCAAAAGAGTTAAAGAATGATTCAATACGTCCTTCGCTTTTTCCTAATGTTTCAGCTAAACTTTTTATATTACCATATCCCTAAATATTACCAGTTGCAGTACGGTAATCTTTAGCTGTATTAGACATCTTCCTACCATTATCTAATCTAACTTTTTTTAGCTAATCATTTGCTCGTTCAACATCTTTAATCTATTCAGCTTGCTATTGCATCATAAACTAAGCCATCATCTATTGCTCAGCAGTTAATCTTGGAGCAACTTCAGCATATGTAGCTTGGGCTTTTCCTTGCTATGCATAAACAGCTCCCATTGGACCGCCAATATTAGCAAGCTATTTAGCTCCTTCGGCTCGTAAATCATAAACTTCTTGACGTCCTTTAGGAGTTAATGTTTTTAAATCATAGGCAATATTAGTTAAACCCTTTGCTAAAGTTCCCTGTAAAGAAGTACTAGCAATCGTACCAATTGTTAATAAGACTCCTTTTAATCCACCAAAACCTTCAATAACATCATGTATATAATCTAAGGTATTAGCTAAAGCATTATTCATTTCAATAAAGAAATCATCATTTAATAAATCTGAATAAATACTCTCAGCAGAGGCTTTAACACGTTTCTATGCTGCTTCCCAACTTTTAGCATAAATATCAGCCTATTGTTGTACAGTACCTTCACTATTTAAAGCAATCTATTGATTCTATTTATAAAAATCATAATTATCTAATAATGCAATTAAATTAGTATATTGACGAACACCACCAACAGTTTGAGCAATAGCAGTTTTCTATGTATTATTTAAATACTGCCATTTAGCTCCCATTTCATCAATAATCTAATCCATTGATTTAAGTTCACCGTTTACATCAAGGATATTAACTCCCATTGTAGCAATGGCTGCTGAATATTTGGTTAAATCAACACCATCCTCTAATGTTTCACCAAGTTTAACACTCTATAAACGAGAGAATAAAGTTCTTAAACCAGTACCAACAGTATCAGCACTATTACGAGTTGTAGCAGTAATAGTTGCTAATGCAGCTGCAGCATTTTCATAACTTAAACCAACAGTATCAGCTACTGAAGCAAACTTTGATAAACCAGTTGAGATTTCATCAGTACTAGATGCGGTGGCAGCGCCAAGAGCTGTCATAACATCAGCATAATATTCAAGGCTATGGGAACCATCATCAAAGTTATTCCATACTGCAGTCATCTAGTCAGAAACTTTTTGTGCCGACACTCCTGCAGCATTAGCCATTTTAATAGTAACTTCAGTACGTTCAGCTACTTCTTTATCACTTAAACCCTATTGGTAGTAGATTAAAGAAGCATCAGTATAAGTTGTTGTTGTTGTGTTTAATCTCTTAGCAGCCTCATTTGCACTTTTAGCAAAATTAGCCATATGTTCATCACTGGCTTGAGTAACAATTTGAATTTTATTTAATGATTCATTTAAATCTTGTGCATAACTTAAAGCATGTTGCATTGTCCCCATAAAACCATGAATTAAACTTGAAGACAACTGCCAACGAATTGTATTCTATAAAACTGTCCCCATTTCTTTTAAAGCTGCACTAGAACGACGAATAGGGATTTCAGCCTATGAAATAGAATTAGCTAATTGTGCAAAAGCTTTATTACCAGCAGTCCCCATTAATGATAACTACTATTTATAATCACTTAATGACATCCCACTAGCTTTAATCTACTAATTAAATTTAGTTAAATCTAAATTACCTGTCATTGTATTAGTAGAAGTTTTAAGCATTGTTTGTAATTGAGCAACAGATTTTATTGCTTCATCAGCGCCTTGTTTTAAAGAACCGCCAAAAGAAATATTTTTAGTACTCGCTGTTAATTGAGTTAATTGTTGCTATAACTATTGTAACGCCGCTTTAGCCTGACCGGTATCGGCAGTTACTGCTAAACTAACATTTAATGCTTTTGCCATATTATAAAAACTCCTTTCTCTCTTTTAAAATCTATATAAAGAAAAAAAGGTTATTGGAACAATTTCCAATAACCTTTATATATTTTAATCATTCCTATTTATTTTTAAAAAATAAAATAGTTATATTAACCTAATCTGGTTAATAAGCTG
>AUXO016340391.1_pt1 | contig 10209 bp, 6 predicted proteins | sample 768731 | NCBI WGS metagenome assembly AUXO01 (sample SAMN02715735, study PRJNA202380) | gut metagenome | biome: sheep rumen | host: Ovis aries | place: New Zealand: Palmerston North | reverse complement strand
AATTCATATTAAATAAATCAAATGTACCATGAAAAATTCCACCATTATCATTATTTCTGCCAATTATATGCAAATAAGCCATATTTATATCATCCCCGCCATAAACAAGAGCACTTGGATAAGTATTTGAATAAGAATCAGGTATTGGTAAAAGATGACCTGAATAATGCCATTCTCCGGAATAATCCATTGTATGTTTCCACATGCGTCTATTATATATATCTAAAACAACATAATAACCAGGTGTTATTACTAGTGTTAAATTATTACTATATAAATATGCAGTATTGCCAGAAGAATCATCTACATATGAACTAGGTAGATAATCTCCTTCTTCAAAAGCTGACACTAATCCATCTTCTTCATTATACCAATAAAATACATATCCAGGTAAATTGCTATTATATAACATAATTAAAACAGAATCTTCATAATCTCTAGAAGATGATTTAAAAGTATCTTTTGCAATTTGTCCAGAATAAAGATCATTGCAAAAATCAAAAGGTAAATCTGATAAACGAGTCCATTGATCATTTGTTATTTTATACATATAAAGTCCTGCATAAGAAGGTTCACAAGAACCTACAATAATAAAAGTATCATCATTTAAACATTCTACTTGACAACTATCAAAATCATAAATTACTGGGTGTCTTTGATTTTCTACAATTGGCTTTGTAGATGAATAAAAAGAATATGCGGGAGTCCATTGATCATCATTAAAATCTAATGAACTTATTGCTAAAATTTCGCCATTCTTATTTACTGCGACATTATGTCTTTGCCATATAGTCGTGGATAATTCTGAAATTGTAACACTACTTTCACCATTTATATCAAGACCTACATTAGCGTAATCATCAACTAATTTACTATGACCATATAATTCAATAGTACTAGCTCCATATCGAGTATCAAGAGATGCATGCGGGAATGGAGTTCTTTCATCTTCCAATCTCTCATCATCAGAATCCAATGCATACTCTGGATCTATTGTTAATGCATTTGGATCTGGGTCAGGGGCTGGGCGAGGATCAGGTCCAGTAGGAGTGATTCCAGAACTATTTGATTCAATAGACAAACTATCCCTTTCCCATGATGATGAATATTCATTAGAATGCGAATAAATAGATGTTGCAGCTCCGCCAACAACTTTTTCTCCCTGGAAAATGTAAAATTTATCATTAATAAATAGTACTGAGCCTAATGATCTAATAGAGCTATCTAATTGTCGTGACCCATATTGTTTTATAAAAGCTAAAGATGAGGGCTTACTCGTTGTCCGTCCAATAATATAAAAAAAATGATCATAATAATATGAAGTAGTAGATACCATTCCACCTAAAGTCGTAAGCGGAGCACTATCCCAAACTCCAGTATTTATATTTAAAAGCCACATTGTTGTAGTATAAGAATCAAAAATAAATACTGTAGACTTATTATCAAAATTTCCAGTTAGCTGAAAAGCTGGTGTTGATATTTCTAAGGTTGAAAATGGTAATACAGATCCACTTAAAGGATCTAAGAAAATATATCCATTATTATCATTTGAATAAAATGTAATAATACCGCTATTTTGTGAAACAGATGTTATAAAACTATTATTTTGATTAATATTAAAAGGAAGTGTAACACTGCTTCTCCAATTTCTTGTAGAAAGATCATAACTTATACTAAAATTGCCGTATACAAATGTAAAAGTATTACTAATATATATTACATATCCATCAAAATTATCTAAAATTTGAGGCACAACACGTATTTTAGAGAATCCATTTTGATCAAGTATCCAAAATTCAATAGTAGAATCATTATCTGCAATAAAAATATAAGTATCTTTACCATCAGTGGCACATTGATTTCTACCACTTTTTAAATTAAAAGGCAATGTATCAAACCCACCGCCGCCTTGCGGACCTATTAATCCTTCACCTATCTTAATATGTCCATATTTAGTAGTAGAAGCCATACCATATTCTGAGGTTTTAGATGAATGGTCTGTAGGCGCAAGTCCTTCATCACCAGTTTGCTCAGTTAAATTTTTTAAAACAGAAGCAACAGATGTTTTAATAGTAGAACCTGGTATTGTATAATCAATATTTTGTGCTTGAAATTCAAATTCACCATTGTTCTCAGGGGAATTTATATATACTCTATTTAATGTTCCCATATAAATCCCCCTTTCTTAGTATGCCGTTCCTAATATATTTTGTACTGCTAAATCTATTTCTTGTGTCATAATACCTAATAATTCTTCCGCAGTTGAATAATGAGAAAGTTCTTCTTGAGTTGTTTGATATGCTTGTTGAAGAGCAAATGCGGATGCGGCGACACTAGCATCTGCGCCACTTTCTTCTACATCAGGATTCTCTACATCATAATCATCAGAAATCATTATATGACCAAAATATGTAGAAGTGCCTAATCCATAAGAATCATCACTTGCCGCATGACTAATTGGTTCACGAGCATCTGATAATCTAGGATCATTAGGTGATACAATAGCTTCACGATCTAAGGTTGTAGATCCGTCTTCCGCAATTTTTAATCCATACCCTAATTTTACATGACCATATTTTTGATCAGTTGCTAAACCATAAATTCCTTCTATTGAAGAATGGTCTTTAGGAGCTAAATTATTAACAGTAAGATTAGTTTCTTTTAAAAATTCAGCTAATGTTTTATAATCATCTGGTTCAGTCTCATTGTCTGTAATAATTCCACCATCTTTATCATATAAAACATAAACATTTTGAGCGCTTCCGCCAAGAGATCTAGTATCATACTCTTTAAGAGTATTATTTTGTATCCGAATTCGTTTAATAAAATTCAGAGAGTCTTGAAGAGAAGGTTCTGGATCTGCGGAAATTGGTGTTGCTGGTGTTGGATCTTTTTGTACAGGATCTCCCATATCTTTTACCTCCTTTAAACTCTTTCTAATGCCCTAGATGCGGAAATGGTCATTGTATTCTTTGCATCTAAAGGCAAATTAATTGAATTAATTATATAATCACCATATATTCCAGAAGATTTATCATTTACAGTAATTCTTGTATTTACATCTAAATAATAAATTGGAATACTCGTTAAAGAGATTGATGACATGTAATCTGTATATTGATATAAAAAATCTCTCGCTGTTTCTTGTGCTGTATATCCTACAGTTCCAACAGAGAGATTTGAATAAACATTATGTGAAACTCTTGAATAAGGTTGTCCAATTTCTTCGCATTTAGCAATTAAATATGCTTGTGAAACATCCGCAAATGTTTTATCTATTAATACTAAATCAGGGATATCACTATTATATAATCTATTAATTTTTTCTTTCTGATAACTATATATTTTAGTACCTATACTTTCAACAGATAAATCATGAAGCCTATCTGGATCTATATAATCTATCCAGTATAATAAATCATTAGGCCTATTAATTATATCATATTTAAATTCTTGACCAAGCATACTATAGATACCATCAAATAAATCAAGAATTTCTTGCTCATATATATCAGGTCTAATTTGATCAGCTTGCTTAGTTAAACCTTGAAGATATAATTCTGCCCGCCAATCTTTTGCATAATAAGGAATACCTTTTTCATCTCCAACTGCGAGTCTAATTCGGCCTGTAAGATCTCCATCCTCGTCTTCAATAGGAACTATCATATAAGGTTCTTCACTATATGAATTAGTTGTATTATAATAGGGTGGTTTTTCTTTAATAACTAAATGATAATGAATAACTAAACCATCTTGATTTTTTCCCCAAATATGATAATCATTTTTAATATTTTCATAATTAGGGCTATTTGAATAAGAGGTTATTAAAGAGCTGCCCTCTTCAAAAGTATAAATAGATTTTTGATAATGACTAAAATCAACTAAATAATTATTACTATTTAAAATACTTGAATCCATCTCTAAGACAGTAGGTTCATAGCTTGTATTTAAATAATTCTTTTTTTCTTGAAATACAAAATTACCTTCGACATCATAAAAGTATTCATAATTACCTAAAACTCCTATGATTTTATCAAGAATACTACATACACTATCTCCAATAGAAGAAACTAAATCTCCTGGATATATAAAATCAGTATAAATATATCCACAATCTTCATTGTAATTAAAAGGACGCCATTCATCAGGATCTGCATATGTTTCTTCAGTATTTAATGTATATACACCAGAACTAGCATTATACCAAATTGTATTAGCTCCAGTGTTCCTTACAGAAGCTTTTAATTCAAGAGGAATATCATTAATAATAATTTTAGAAATACTTTCTCCACCATAATTACAAACTAATGTTTGTATAATATCAAAAATTCTTTGCTTAACTGTCATTATTTCACCAATTTTAGATTGATCAACTTCAAACCATCCATTAGCTTGATTCCACATATACATTTTTCCTAAAACTAAATAGACAGTATAAGTGTTAGGATTCTCTGGAAAGTCTGGATATCCATACAACCCGCTAGGCAAAATTGTAAGCGTTTCTTTTTCATCTACAGTAAAAATATTTGAATTGTTTACATACAAATCATTTCCATTAATTTCTTCATTAGTGCCTGGCATATTTAAAGTATCATAAGGCGGATAACCTTTAGAATAATCATCAGAAAAATAATATTCTGCATTGTGTCCTTCATTATCATCAAAACCTATAACTTGGTCATATTCATGGAAAATAATAGAAGTAGGTAATTTGCCTCCCGCATCTCCATTCAATAATGCCATTTTATCTTTAAGTTGTAAAGATATAACAACGCCGCTAACAGTATGCTGTAAACTAGGTTTTGAAATAACAAAAATTCCTTGATTAAACCAAATAATAGGAGGATAGTCATCATTAATATGGTTCTCAAAACCAATTAAAATTTTAACTTTTTTATTAATAGATAATAAATTATCTATATCTGTTAAATCATTATTCCCCTCTTCCGCCAAAAAAGAGATATTACCAGCTCTTCTAACAGAAGAATTACCATTAATTGATAATGAGCCTGCGGAGACCCGCCCCTCAATGGGGCGGATCGGCACATCATCTTTATCTAAAATTATTAATTTAGCATAATAAACTTTAATATTTTCTTTATCTAGTGCTTTTAAAAATTCAGCGTCGAGAACTTTATCTATATCTCTCATATTTCGTCCTCCTCTTCACCAGTAGAGTAGAACTTATATTTTAGATAATTTTCCATAGTGGCATCCGCAATTTCATGTCCAGTGGCGGTAAAGCTATATATCATTCTATTTAAAGTTTGATTAGGCTGTGCGGAAACCCCTATTAATCTTATAATTATATTGCCTTCAGTTGTAGATTTAAAAAGTTTTGGTTTACCATCTTGTAAAAATGCTAAAACTGCTTCTCTAAAATCTCTCTCTTTAATATAATCATAATCATAATATTTTTTATGTCTATTTTGATATAATTCAACAATTTCTGGATATTTATATAATTCAAGATCTGTTGTAAACAATTCTTGTTCATCCATATTAAATGAAATTAATCCATTAATAGGTATTGTTCTATATTTTAAATTGCCATTTCTAGAAATAAAAGGATATTGGCCACCAATTGGATCTTGTTTTCCATCTGAAAGATTATATGTATAATTATTCATAGTATTATTAAATTTTAATTTAAGCTGGCGCCCGCCTTCCCCTATTAAATAAGCAAATTCAAATTCACGAATTATTGGGATAGTCATAGTATTCATCATACCTCGTACATAAACACCATGTTCATCATCATATCTATAAGTTTGAATACTATATTTATACCAAATACCACTTTCTATTGTGTAGTCATAAATCATAGGTAATTCATTAATTACAGTTTCATAACAAAATACCCATTTAATATCTGTCCAAGTTTGAAAATTATCTTTACTATCTGCTCTTGTAATAATAAAAGTATCATCACGAGGAGTATCATCATTAAGATACAATTTTAATCCAATTCTACCTTCTTCTTCTTCTTGAGCTATAAAAGTATGAGAATTAAAATCATCTTTAAAAGATTGGTCACTTACCGCATCAATATTATCTGCGGTAATCACTTGAACAGGAGTTTGTGCATCTTCTGAATATTCTACATCAATATAATAATAAAAAGAATTATTATATTTATTTAAAGTAGTATAATCCATATGCAATTCATATTCAATTTCTGTAATTAAATGTATACCAGGTTCTATAATTTCATCTGTTTCTTCTGTTGGTTGTAATTTACTTTTAAAATTATATTGAACTTGATTGGGATTATAATATTGATTAGTATAAATTTCATTTGTCTCTTCAAGAACTTCTTCTGTACTATCATAATCATATTCTTCTTCAGTACTTTCATTATATTTATGAGAAGATATATACTTCATTAATGTTAAATTATAACTATATAAAATTTCACTAGTATCTTGATTTTGATAATCTGCAATAAAATTTAAAGTAGAGCTATTAATAGTAATAAGATCTTTATCTGCTAAAGGACAAGTCCATACTGGTCTTCCAATACCCTTCGTGACACAAAAAGTAGACCACTCTGAAAAGTTATTGGCATTAAGATTTAACCAAGCAGTTTGTCCTATAGATTCATCATATGCAACAGATGAAAATCTTATTTGTATTTTATAAATCCATCCAATTCCCCACCCTATAGTATCTCCTATTGTAACATAATCTCCTGTAAGCGTTAATCTATAAAATGTTTCATTATTTTTTTCGTAGTGAGAAAGATTATCTAATGTTGTATTTATAATAAGAATACCAGATCCTCCATAATAACCATTCCTATTATAATTTTTATTTATAACACTTTTGCCAGTTGACTGTTTAATAATAGAAACATGGATACCTTGAACTTGATTTGTATCCATATTAATATCTGACAAAGTAAAAATTAAATTACACCTATCCATAAATGGATCTGGTCTTATAGAAAAAGCAGGTATATAACTAGGTACATTAGGTGGATATAAAGTTGTAGAAGCCATTTTATTATCCCTCCTTTTATCTCCAAAATTTATCAATTATTTTTATGTGAAACATGCTGGAGTGCGCGAATTTCATTCATTAATCCTTCTACATAAGAATTACCTTTTTCCGCAATATAATCTGAATATCTTTTTTCAAGAGTATCCATTGTAAAATCATCAACCCATCCTTGGGTAATAAGTTTATGATGTTTCTCTACAATCCATCCCTTTATGTCATGCATATCAGATCGAGTAAGCTGATTAACTTTCCCTTCAATGCCATCTAATCTATCTTTGAAAACATCATAAGCAGAATCTAACTTTTTATCAAGAGATTCATATCTATCAATTAATGCTTGATATTGTTTTTCATAAATTTCATATTGATTATCTATTTTCTCTTCTCTTTTTTTCTTATTGTACTCAATATTAAATTTATTTCGGCATTTATTTAACACCCACTCAATAAAATCAAGTGTACCTTTAGTTGCTAAAGAGAGCATCACAATTATAACAATAATTTGATCTACTCCATATGTATTAATTAATTCTATCATTAGAGTCACCTCTTTCTTCCAATTTAAAGATTCCCTTCTAAATAATTAGATTTTTGCATAAATGAATTAATGACTTATAACCAAAAAAATAGGGGATGTATTTCTACATCCCCTACATAATAATTATTCATTTACATAACATTTTAATGCTTTATTTTCACTTAATTGTTTCCGCATCCATTCTAATGCTTCATCAACCCATGCACTAAATAAATCAAAAGAAACAAGTTTGACTACCCAAGGAAACTTGGCGGCGGCCATGTCATACACCATTCTAAGCTTAAGCTGACCAGTACCTGAGCCTAATGCTTTTTCAGCCTCAACAACTGCCCACTTGAGCCATTCTTTAAGATTTTTAATTTTCTGTTCTTTAGGTAACTTAACAAAAAATAAAAATCCTGAAATAGTGGCTGCCGCAAGAACAATAATTACTGTAATAATAGCAACAATTGTTTGAATATCCATATTATTCTTCTTCCTCCTTTACCTCAGTTTCTTTAGCTTTTTGTTGCTCTTGAGCAAGAACCTGGTCATAAGCAAGAGCAACATCATTTAAAATATCTTTTAAAATTAAAAATGTTACTCCAACAGGAAGTTTCTCTTGTGCAATACAATTTAATAACTTTTTTCTAAATTGTTCAATTTGTGTGTTCATTAATTTTCTCCTTTAACTCTTCTATTTGTTTATACAGATCTTGTATACAATTTACAAGATCTGGTATCAATTCATCTTTTGATAAATAATATTTATCTTCTTTTTCATCATAATAATAAATCTGTTCAGGTAAACCTAATTCATCTAATACTGCTTTAACTTGTTGAGCTGAAAATCCTCTATGATTTCCTTTTGTTCCATTTGTATAAATAAATGCTATTGGATTTATACTGCAAATTAATTTTTTAGATAATTCAGGATTAATCCACTCAGAATGTAATTGTTTATATCTTATATCTGATACATCTGTATCTGGAGTAAAAGTTCCATGGAAATTACCATAAACTTCTGCATTAATACCATCTTTATTATTTGTTTTAAAATATACATGAGGATACCCAAAAACTCTATCAACAGAACCTCCTGCAGTCCACACCTCATCATATCCATTAACAGCATATTCAAAAACATGATTTTCTGTTAAAGAAAGTCCCCAAGTAGCATAACGACATTCTCCTAATTTTTCACCTTCATAATCCTGTGGATAATCATATTCTTTAATACCTGAATAAAAAGCATGGCTTGCCCAAACACTTGGGTTACCTCTTACATCAGCATAATAAGTATCCCCAATCTCAGGGAAAAATCCTATATCAATATACCTTCTTTTATAATCAATTACTCCGTGCCCCATTTCTGGTGGGAGTAATAATCTTTGAGTTTTAAATTGTTCTGGGTGTCCTCCTAATGAATATTTATATCTAATACCTTTTTCTTCAGCTACAATTAAATCTCCCTCAACATCCATATCATTGACAACCTTAGCGTCTGTAAGTTGCACATAGTCAATCGTAATAGGATGTCCTTCAGGATTCCTTACATCTGGAGTATTATCTCCATATAAATGAGCATAAGCGATTTCAATAGGCTCTTCAGGAGTTCCATATAAATCACCCTGTTCTATAACAGCATTTTTTATTTTAGTATCATGTATTTCAATAGGATTTTCGGTCCCGCTTAAACAAGCATTTTCAATATAAGCATATTTAATATAAGTATTATCTATTACACAATGACTAAAAGAAGAACCAACTGCTTGTAAACTACCTTCATTATTTACTGCAAAATATTTACCAAGTCGAATTCCATCTATACCAACATATACTTCATGGTCATTAAATCCTCCTGGTACAAATTGAACAGGCGGTTTTGGGTAATCTCTAAAAATAGTATATTCCCCTAATGTTTTATTATATAAGAATTTAGAAATTCTTCCTAACAAAGTATCTGTTCCAATTTGCCATGTATCAACAATATCTCGCATACATCTTAAATAGTTCCATTTGAGTAATTGAGTATGACCTCCCGGATCAACATAAGTACCAGAACTTTCTTCTTCAATTTGGGGTGTTAAATATCTTCTAACAGAAGGAAGATATGCACCAAATTTTTGATAATTTGTATAACTAGGATCTGAACTTGAATTATAAGCTAAAAATCCAACATGTATAAAATCACTTTGCCATGGATCAAAAGAACTAAGTTCATTTTCTCTTGAATTAACTTCAAAATAGCCTCCTTGTGTAGGATTTCCTAAACGAAGAATTCCACCTTCATCAACTTGAAAGCCTTTCCCAATAGAAATTCCTTGATTACTTAAATAAAAACCAGGCTCCGTTTTATCAAGAGAATCATGTTGTCCAGAATAAATTACACCATCAGAAGCTCCAAAAATAATAGCATTATTTAAAGCATCTAATTTAATACCAACAGTATGCCCACTTGATTCATAATTTGCGGAAGCTAAATATGTATCATGGATATCCCATCCACCTACATCACTATCACCATTTCCGCCAATATGTGCATTACCATTTTTATCGACAGTAAACTTCCCATTACCATATCTAATATAAGGTTCTGAAAAATTAATACATAATCCTTCTCCATTTTCATTCGTTGGATCATAGCCATTTGGATAGCCATCTGTTGTATAATTTTTCCAAAAGTTAGA
>AUXO016141141.1_pt1 | contig 10209 bp, 9 predicted proteins | sample 768731 | NCBI WGS metagenome assembly AUXO01 (sample SAMN02715735, study PRJNA202380) | gut metagenome | biome: sheep rumen | host: Ovis aries | place: New Zealand: Palmerston North | reverse complement strand
TTATTAAATTAACATCATGTTTCGAAATAGAGTTATATACTTATATAATCCATGAAACACTCAATGAATACAGAAATTATTAAAATATGAAAAAAATCATTGAGAAGAATTAATTAAATTACGATGATCTTACGGTAAAGAATGGCCTTGTTCTAAAGAAACGTTTGATAATATGAAAAATGAATCTGGTGTTACATATATAAATGAAAAAGAATTTAATGAAAAATTTAAAGAATTCGAAGAAATATGGAGAAAAGATGAAACTTTTTATATACTCGATCCTGGAGTAATTTGATGGACACCTACACCTACAGCTAGACGCATCTTGAAATATGAAAGAAAATGAGGTAAAGAAGAAATAACCATATTTGATCAGAATTGAAAAGAAATATCATGTGATCTTAGCAGAAAATTAGAGGAATTAGAATATATGCTAATAAGTGATTATTGCTGAGATCGATGAGATTGCCAAGAAATAAGTGAAGAATCAGCTAAAAAGACTCTTCAGAAATGGAGAGCGGGAAAATAATTTATATAGTTAATCATAGATATTATGCCAACATTCGAAGAAACAGAAAAATTAGTTAAGGAAAGAATTACCTGATTCAGAAAATGAACTACAGATATTCCTAATTATACACATTCTCTAAACGTTAGAGATTTACTTAGATCTCACTGATTTAATGAGACAGTTCAAATGGCATGATTACTTCACGATATTATTGAAGATTGATACACTACCCTACAAGAATTAGAAAGCTTGTGATATCCGCAAGATGTCTTATCGTTAGTAGATTTAGCAACTCATAACATGAGTATAGAAAATCCTACAGATGAAGAAAAATTTCAAAGGTGGAAAGATATGATGAAAAGATTAGAAGAAGCAAATAATAAATCTGCTTGGGCTGTTAAATTAGCAGATATATCCGATAATGTTACTCAATGTCATTTAATGCCTGATTTAGAAAAGAAAAAGAGATTCTTATATGAGAAATGTTCTTATTTCGTAAAACAAGGAAATAAGTGGTTTTGATGATCAGAATTTTATCAAGAATTCTTGGATAGATATCTAAAACAAATGTTTAGATTATTGGAGCGAGAAGAATAATTTTATCCCCTATTCTTATGAAAATGATTGAAGAATGATTTAAATATAGCTATGACCTAGATTTTTTTGTCAAATGGACTCCTGGAATAACTTATGAAATATATGATAGATGAACCTGAAAACAATTGGATTTGAGTAATTTCTCTGACAAAGAGATGTCTAAAGTTGTAGCTGATGCCTACTTCTATTGAATAACTACTGATAAAGAGACTTTCTATAAAATGATAGAAGATGCTAAAGAATCATATAATAAAAAGCAATGAATATAATTTATTTTTTTAAACTTATTAATTATGGCTACCTACTCATTTTCTCAAATCGGACTTTATAATCAATGTCCAAAAAAATATCAATTCAAATACATTGATAAAGTTGAAGTAGAATGATGATCTTCTCCTGATCTTATTTTATGAAGTTCTGTGCATGGAGCATTGGAATGGTTATATAAACAAATTAATATTTTCATTACTCCTACTAAAGAAGAAACCCTAAATAAATTCCATGAACTATGGGAAGAATGATTGAAAGAAGCATGAGATGAAATGATTTATAAGTGAGATCAAACAGATGCTGATTATATAAGGAGATGAGAACATTATATAGCAGATTACTATGATAAGAATTCTGCAAATTTTGACAAAATAAAAGTTATATGAACCGAGCTCCAATTGACATTTAAATTACAAGAAGAATGAGAGACAGAATGAAGATCGTTTAGATGATTTGTGGATAGATTAGATAAAGAGTGAGAAGATACATTTGTCATCAATGACTATAAAACCAATAAATATTTACCCCCTGAACAAAAAGAAGATTACAGAGAACAACTAACTTTATATGCTCTTTGAGTGAAGGAAAAATATGGGAAGTATTTAAAACATATTAAAGCAAAACTACATTATCTTCATTTTGATATTCCTGACGAATGGGAAGTGACAGATGATCTTATTCAGCCAATTAAAGAAAAATATGAAAAAACAATAGATGAAATTGAAAAGAAAAAAGAACAATACGAACATAATCCTAATGATAAAAATATATTTCCTACCAATTGAAACAATTTCTGTTGATACTGTGAATATAATAATTTTTGTCCTTTATTCCTCCATTTTTGAGTAGAAGATGAAGTTATTAGTTGAGGAGCTTTATGAGAGACTACAGTAAAAAGATTAGTTGATGAATATGCTGAGTTATCTAAAAAAATATCTCAAGAAACCAAAGAAAAAGATAGTATAAAAGAAGTATTGATTGAATATGCTGATGACAAATGATATGAACAGTTATTCTGAAATGAAAATAATATGAAGATATCTAAATCTGCGAATTACTCTATGAAAGATAAGCCAGCTTTGAAGAAATATTTAATTGAAAAATGAGTATTTAACGAAGTATGAGATATTTCATGGAGCAAAGTTGCTAGTTTGGTTGAAGATTGAACCATAGATGAAAATACTGCTAATGAATTACTAGAATATAAAGACTCTCGAAGAGTTAGTGTCAGCAAGAAAAAAGAAGAAAAAAAGAAAGAATAGTTGTTACAATAGTTTGAATTTTCCTAAAAAATTATTACGTTTTAAGTATATGATTTATTTTGTTATTTATTCTCAATGAATAATCAAAAATTTAAAGAATGATTAGATTTAATCTCATCTCTTCTTAAAGTTTTTATCCCTGCAAAAAAAGATAATTGAAGGACTTTTATAGAAGAATTAAATAAATGTGATAAAGAATATATTAGGACTCAACTTCAAATGTACAAAGCAAAACCTGATACTGAAAAAGTGACTTGAGTTAGAATTAGAATCTTAGAAATAGCCCTAAGTAGAAGAATCACTTACGAAGAAGCTGAAAGTATCTTTGAGGAAAATAGGAATAGATATAATTACACTAATCGAAACATGTTTTCCGTATTATATCCATTTTACTATAATCAATTTAAAGACGAAGCTAAAGAATTTCTAAATGAATTAACAAATGCTTGTGTAATAAATGTATGAAAAAATAGAGTTGAGTGAGATTATAATGATTTTGATTGATGACAAAATTACTGAAAAGATGAGGTATATTTCTGAATTATTAGTAAAGAATGGAGTAATGAAAAAAGAAAGTGGAAAAGAGCAAGACAATTTCGTGTAACAACTCATTGAGAATGAGAAATGGAAATAGGAATGTTCTATTGAGAATCGTACTATAAATCTAAAGTTTTCAAGAATTCAGAATTAACTTTAGATGTAATCTTTTCTGAATTAAGAAATTATTTAGATGAAATATTGCGTAATAAACCATGAGAAAATGATGAAGATTATACCGACAACAATAATGATGATATTTTTGAAGAGTTTAAACAATATATTGATGATAATTTGAAACCATATCAAGAAACAGATACATATAAATTACAAATTGATGCTAGAAAAGCTTTTTTAGAAGATCATCCTTTCGATGATTTCATCAATTTAAAACTTGAAGATTATGTAATAGGTTCTTGATCAAAAACAACTTTCTGTTATTGATTTGAATTCTGAAAGTATAGATATCTTTGACCATGAATATGATGATGAAGTGCATGAAAATACTGAATATATTATTCAAAAGATCAAGGCTGATATGCTGATAGGAATTGAATATTGTTAGATAAACCTTTTGAGACACGAGAGAAAACGAAAAAAGAGATAATAAAGTTGGTAAACGATATTAAGAACGCCGATTCTCTTAATGATTTTAATGATAATATAGAAGATTTAAAAAGTATGCAATTACCTTTGTTAAAATTGTTAAATGCATACTGTCCTAATAAAATTATTTGAGCAGCATCTCTCAAATCTTTGAGGTGAATCGCTGATGTATTTCATGTAGATTATGAAGGGTTATCTTCTATAAAACTAAATTATCAAATTACTAAGACATTATTTGAGCATCTTCCATTCTTAGCTGATTCAGAACCAGAATGAGTATCTCATATGGTACGAGCATTTTGGTTACAAAAAACATGACAATGAGAAGAGACTGAAGAAGAAAATGAAGAAGTAATTGTAGATCCAAAAGATCCAAATACTTACTCTAAATATGAATTCTTAGATGAAGTATTTATGACTGAAAATCAATACGATACAATAGCTGATACTTTGCATAGAAAAAAGAATATAATTCTTATGGGGGCTCCATGAGTATGAAAAACATTTTGTGCAAAAAAATTAATGTATAGTATAATGTGAGAACGTGCAAAAGATAGGATTGTAACAGTTCAATTCCATCAATCATATTCTTATGAAGATTTTATACAATGATATAGACCTAATGATGAATGAAATTTTGAATTAAAAGACGGTGTGTTCTACAATTTAGTTGAAGAGGCAAGGAAAAATTTTGAAGAATCTATAGAAAAATGAGTAGAACCTAAAAAATATTGTATGATAATTGATGAAATAAATAGATGAAATTTGTCAAAAGTCTTTTGAGAATTGATGATGTTAATAGAAGCCGATAAAAGAAAAAAAGATCGAAGTGTAAAGCTAACTTACTCTGATAAAGATTTTTATATCCCAGAAAATCTATACATTATTTGAACAATGAATACTGCTGATAGATCTTTAACGATGGTTGATTATGCTCTCAGAAGAAGATTTGCGTTTATACAATTAGAACCAGCGTTTTCTAATATAGAGACCTCTAACAAATTAAAAAGCTGGCTCATAAACCGTGATAAAATTGATTCAGAATTCGTAGATTCGTTAATTGATAGATACGCAAGATTAAATAAATTTATTGAATCTAGCTTATGAAAGTGATTCTGTATATGACATAGTTACTTTATATGACAGAATTTAAGTGATAATCCTATAGCAATTTATAGAGATATTGTTCAATTTGAAATAAAACCATTACTAGATGAATATTATTTTGATGATAAAAATAAGGTAGAAGAAGCTTTATGAATAATAGATAATATTTAATTCATGGATAATAGTTTAAGGAAAGTACCTATTAAAAATGTGTTATACATGTTTAGCTATATCCGAGATAAAGCCGAATTTTCTGATTATAAAAATTTATCCAATGATGATGATTTTGACTCTGCTAATATCCTTGCTGAATTATTTTTAATAAATATTGATTCATATTTAAAGAGGTGAATTTATAGAGATTATGTAGAAAAAAATGAAGAAATGAGATGAATAAAATGAAAAGTTGATTTTAAAGAATCAATTAATCATTTATCATTTCAAAATGCAAAGGCTTTTTGTATTTATGATGAGTTAGAATCAAATATCCTTATTAATCAAATCATTAAAACTACAGCGTATAAATTGTATAAAAGTTCTTGAATTAAAGAGGAATATAAAAAGAAATTAAACAATACTCTCCTATACTTTAATCAGGTTGATTTAATTGAAATAAAACCAGAATCTTTTAGTCAAATTAAATTTAATAAGAATAATATACATTGTTTTTACTTCATTATGATCTGTAAATTAATTAATGAATCAACTATGTTATCAGAAAATTCATGAGAATATAAATTTATAGATATATTGGATGATGATGAAAGAATGGCTTCTATATTTGAGTTGTTTGTTTACAAATTTTATCACAGACATTTAAAAGCTAAAGTTCTTTACCAAAAACAATTGCAATGGGATTTTGAATGAGAGAATAAGAGCTATTTACCAACAATGAACTTAGATATTTATATAGAAAATGATGAGGAATCTATAATTATAGATACCAAATATTATAAAGATGTCCTTGGTGATAATATGTGAAGTAAATCGTTTAAATCAAATAACATGTACCAGATTTATACTTACATGAATCATTTAAAAACAGATAAAAGGGTTAGATGAATTTTATTATACCCTTTTAATTGAGAGAATTTTAATGAACAATATACGACTCAGCTTGTATCATGACGTGATGCTAAATTTGAAATTAGAACAATCGATTTAAGTAAAAATTGGACAGATATAGAAACAGATTTATTAAATATCATCTAGGTTTTCTATAAACTTATAACTTAACTCTTTTAGATACGTAACTGATTTTTAAAAATTGAATTTTGGTTTCTTTTTACTATAAAATATTTTTATCATAATATGTTTTAAATAAGAGATATGGATAATATGGCTAATAAAAAGGATGATTCTACAATATCAGAAACTGAAAAAGAAAATTTGCAAAGAGAGAAGACTTTTAATGGAATGACGGCTCATGAACGAACATTAAGTAGTAGAAGCGTACGAAATGATTTATCTTCAGCACGTAAAAAAAGCCACCTTCAACATGGTGCGACATATCCTGAAAAGCTCTGTGATAGAGTTATTTCTATGTATTCAAAAAAATGAGATGTCGTTTTAGACCCATTTTTATGAACGGGAACGACAGTTATATCTGCAGTTAGAAATTGAAGAATATGATATTGAATAGAATTGTCCCCTGTATATTTTTCAGTATCAAAACAAAATATATCAGATAGTATAAACTTATTAACTGAAACACCTTATGAAATATTTAACTGAGATTGTGAAGAAGTCATTGATACATTAGAAGATAATTCTCTTCAACTTACACTAACCTCTCCTCCTTATGCTGATTTAATACATAAAGTAGTAGAAGATAGAGAAAAAAGGCACAAACATTCTGCTTTTGTAGAAGATAATAATGCGACAACTAAAGTATATTCCGATAGTGAAAATGATTTGTGAAATATGGCTATGGAACAATACAAAGAAAAAGTAACAAGAATTATGAAAAAGTTATTTAAAAAAACGAAACCATGAGGATATAATATATGGGTAGTTAAAGACTTTAGAGACGTAAAGAATAAGATCCCATATGTAGATTTGCATAGTGCTATAGCAGAATGTTGATGAAAGGCATGATTTGTATATCATGATTTGATCATACGAGATCAAAATGAACAAAGAAGCTTAGTTCTACTTGGTTATCCTAGTGTATTTTATGTAAATCAGAATCATTCTTATTTAGTTGTAATGAGAAAACCAAAATAATGGATTTAGATATTCTTAGCAAAATAGATAGAATTCACCCATATCCTGCAAAATTCACTGTAGAAATGGCTATGGAAATGGTTGAAAAATACTCAAAAAAATGAGATTTAGTTTATGATCCATTTGTATGATCATGAACTACTTTGTTGGCAGCTAATGTTTTATGAAGGAATAGCTATGGAACAGATATAAATGCAATCGCTATTCTTATTTCTGAATTTAAAGTTTTAAAGTTAGATGAAAATCAAATAAAGGATTTAAGGTTGTTTATACAAAATGTATTATGAACCGATATCGATACAATTAAAAATGTCCACAGATTTTCTTATCCATCTATAGAGCATTGGTTTTGTGAAGATTCTATCTGTTTCTTAAGCTTTTTAAAAGAATCTATTGAACAATTAAAAGATGAATGAGAAAAGACATTTGCAAAACTAGTAATGTCTTCCATTGTAAATGTAGCCTCTAATCAAGAAAGTGATACAAGATATGCAGCAATTCATAAACCTAAATTAAATATTGAATATTTATTAAATACATTCTGAAAAAAATTTAATACAGCAATAGAGATATATTGCAACTATCGTCCTTATCAGAATGATGATTGTTTTGCAAAACCAATCTTATTAGATTCTTCTAAATGTTGACAAATAATATCACCTAATTCTGTTAATTTAATATTAACATCTCCTCCATATCCAAATACTTATGACTATTACTTATATCATAAACATAGAATGAATTGGTTATGATATAATTTTAAGGATGCTATGGATTTAGAAATCTGATCTAGAAGAGAGTTCTCTAGTTTAAAACAACCTAAAGAGAAATTTAATAATGATATGCTGTGAATACTATCAGAATGTAATAAAGTTTTAATGAAAGATTGATATTCTATTTTAATAATGTGAGACGGTAAAATTCAGTGAGAGATCTATGAATCAAAATCAAATATGGTTGAGATTTGCTCACAATTAAATTGGGAATTGGTTGACTATAAATACACATTGCTAGACAATACATCTAGATCATTCCAACAATCATTTAGAACAACATGAAAAAAAGAACATATTTTAGTCTTTAAAAAAAATTAATCATGCATATTGATGAAATTAGAATTTATGCAGAAGTTCTAGAACAATGATTAGATTTTAAGGAATATATTCAACGTACATGATTTACATGAACAATAAAAAATATATATACAAAAAAAGCTAGAGAATGAAACGAAGAAGACGATTCAAGAGTAAAAAGAATAAGAAAATTTAAAGACGTTGATGTATTATTAACGGCTGTAGAATGAAATGATGAATATCCTTTATTGATGGTAGAATATTCTAGTGCCGTACCTACTGATGACCACAAAATGCAAAGATCTGATGTGTATTTTTGGTGACGTATTTTTAAGGTACCAACTTTAAAAATAAGCCCCGAAGATAAATGAATGGATCAAGATTTTTGATGATGAGATAAAATAACAACTGACCTCGAAAAAAGTTTATCGTATCATCATTGATGATTATTCTATTATATTAATCGGGATACAATAGATGATACAGATGTATTAGACACAAAACCAAACGCTTTATCATGTATATATTTTTCGCAGGATTTATTGGATATTTTAACAGATATTTTAAACACAATCAATGAAATTTCTGATTATAGTGAATATTTTTCTAGTCTAAGAAGTTCATATATAAGTAATGATTCAAATGATTTACACGAATACACATTGGATGAAATTAAAAATTTGTTCCCTGATTCTTCTAGATTTAAATGGGATTGAGATAAATTACAATGCAAAATCAATCGTTTTGGACATGCAATGGATCCAGATAGATGAGTATTGTATTTTGTAAATATGCTTATGTGAAGTGAAAATACTATTACAGAAATGCAATTAAATAGGAGTAGTATCGATGGTAGATGATGATATGCTTCACTATTTGATGCTACCGCAAATGAAGATGAAATGATTAGATATGTAACAAATATTATTAACAACAAAAATAACATTTTTGATGATAATGATGCATTATATATTTTTAGTAAATCATTAAATATACATACTTATGATCTATTTACACCTACAGGTAATCATAAATATTATATAGAAGATGATACTCTTGCTAATTTTTTCCGTGATAATCCGAGCATTACTTCAAAATTTATATTCTTCTTATCTAATAAGTTAGTATTAACTGATAAAAATAGAGATACAATTTGTGAAATAGAGTGGAATTGAGAAATAGCTGATGAATATTTAAATGAACTAAACACACAAAACTTTAATAAATTAGGGTTGTCTGTATTAACTCAAAGAGAATCAAAAGAAGATATTATAACATATTCAAGTATTGAATTATATAAAAAAATTAGATGTGATTTAATAGCCGCTAGTTACCCATGAGCCCAATGAGATAGATGTATTTTAACATGAAATGGTAGAACAGTTTTAAGGGATTATGTTGATATTATAGCTTACAATATAGATGAAGAAACTAGTAACGTTACTGTATTTTTAGAAGAATGTAAGGATAAAATATCTAAATCACCAAGCGATGTTCAAAAATTACATACAATTATAGATTCTGCTGAAAAACGCCAATGACTCAGAGACCTTATCGAAAAAACGAAAAATATAACTGAAATAAATGATATAAAAATTTCTGTGTGAGCACAGCTATCTCCAGAGATACCAACATTGGATGTAGATTATATTTTTATGTTCAGCATCTGAAGCGATAACTGACATACAATAGTTGATTATGTTGTTGCTCTTATAGATACAGATTTAATGGATTTATTTTCACCCTTAATGGATAGTAGCAGAAGACTAAAATGAAAATTAATACTTGATCAAATATATACAATTAATGATTAATTAAAAAAGGAACCCTATCTAGGGTTCCATTTGTTAAACACTTTCAATTCTTTCTTTAACTGTTCATTTTCTTTCATCAGACTAATTAATTCATCACATTCACAGTATAACATCTTATCTTCGTTCTCTGAAATTTTTTCTTCATAAATTTTTCTGAATATTTTGGCTTCTTCTTTGGGTAATGTAATCTCTATGAAGAAGTTACT
>AUXO015596938.1_pt1 | contig 10209 bp, 13 predicted proteins | sample 768731 | NCBI WGS metagenome assembly AUXO01 (sample SAMN02715735, study PRJNA202380) | gut metagenome | biome: sheep rumen | host: Ovis aries | place: New Zealand: Palmerston North | reverse complement strand
GGAATGCTAGTCGCTGTACCTTTGGCAGCAAGTCTTTATCAAATCATTAAGGATAATGTTGCTAAGCGACAACAAAATCTTTTAGAATAATTGAATTGAAAAATACCTCTAACTTACGAATAAATAAGTGGAGGTATTTTTATGTATGCAATTGAAATGAAAACAGATGCCATGTTGCCGCGTGAGCGTTTAAGAGATTTGGGAGCAGAGCGCTTAAGTAATCAAGAACTATTGTCTATTTTATTGCGGACAGGCACCAAAACAAGACCTGTTTTAGAAGTTGCTAATGATATTTTAAAGCATATAGAGTCACTTGCTGATTTTCAGCATTTATCCTTGCAAGAACTACAAAAGATAAAAGGGATTGGTTATGTCAAATCCATTGAAATCAAAGCAATGATTGAACTAGCCAAGCGTATCAGTAAAGCAGAATACATTCAAAAAGAGCGTATTATGAGTAGTGAGCGTTTAGCAAGAAAGATGATGTTGGAGTTGAGCGACCACAAGCAAGAACATTTAGTAGCCATTTATTTAGACAGTCAAAATCGGATTATTGAACAGCGGACCATTTTTATTGGTTCAGTACGACGTTCTATAGCAGAACCTCGTGAGATTTTGTACTATGCTTGTAAGAATATGGCGATATCTATCATCATTGTTCACAATCATCCATCTGGTTCTCCGTCACCAAGTGAGAACGATTTACGTTTTACTGAGAAAATGAAGCGAGCCTGTGAGGATATTGGGTTAATTTTTTTAGATCATATTATAGTAGGGAAATACCAATATTATAGTTTTAGAGAAGAGACAGATGTGTTGTAATTTATAAGAAAAACCCGAGATATCATTTCTCAGGCAATAAAAAGTATTCTAATACTAAACAAACTTAGCTAAGCAAAAAGCAGTTGGATTTTGTTTTATTATTGGTTAGATTGACTCATAAAGTAAAGAAGTGTCTGTAATTCACTTGTTAAGTCAACATATTGAACAATCACACCTTTAGGGACATTAAGATGGACAGGAGAGAAACTTAAAATTCCTCGGATACCAGCCTCAACTAAAATATCAGCAACTTCTTGAGCTTTAGTACTTGGAACTGTTAAGATAGCAGTCTCAATGCCAGCCTCTTGTGCGTGCTCTTTGAGTGATGAGATTCCATAAACAGGAATACCATCAGAAGTTTGATGCCCAACAATTTCATTGTCATCTGTGTCAAAAGCCATAGCGATTTGCATCTTATTACGATCATGGAAGCGGTAGTGAAGTAATGCTCGTCCGATATTTCCGCAGCCTACCAACAAAACATTTGTTGTAGAGTGGTCGTTCAAAATATCAGCGAAGAAATTCATTAGTTTTTTGACATCGTAGCCAAAGCCACGTCTTCCTAGTTCACCAAAATATGAAAAATCTCGGCGGACTGTCGCAGAATCGATTCCCATAGCATCTGCAATTTGTTTTGAACTTGCTTTTTCGACATTATCTGTATTAAAACGTTTAAAAATACGATAATAAAGTGAGAGTCGCTTAGCTGTTGCTTTAGGAATAGATTTCTCAGTAGTCACAATACCATCTCCCTTTTACTTGTTACATCTATTGTAACAAAAACTTTGTGAAATTAAAAACAAATTTTACAAAATAGAGTAAAAAAACAACTCCAAGGCTAATGAGAAGTAGCTTTGGAGTTGTTTTTATTGATTAAGCTTCTTTTTTAGTGAAAATATCACGTTCAACGAGGCTGTCCATCAAGAAATAGAATTTCTCTTGAAGAATTTTATTATCTTCAGATTTGAAGATGTTAACAAAGCGAAGGCCTGACTTATCAGTGATGCTTAGTTTAAAACCTGTTAAATCTTTATTGATAGTGATTTTCAATGGGAATCCGTCACCTGAATTAGGCACTTTTTCCAATAAACGCGTTAATTCGTAATTACCGACACGATTTTGTACAAAAGTTGTGTCACGAAGCGTGTATTTTTTAATGTTATCGCTAATAGCATAGCTGTAAAGACAGTCTTTTAAAGTGATTTCTTTTTCAAATGCCATCCTATTTTCCTACAATTTCTTTTAATTTTTTAGCGAGTTCTTGAACTTCTTCAATAGTGTTAAGTTCAGAGAAGCTAACGCGAATTGATTCTGTCAAACGTGGTGAATCTTCACCATATAGGCTTGCCAAAACATGACTTGGATCAACAGTACCAGCGGTACAAGCAGAACCAGTTGAGACAGCGATACCAGCTAAGTCAAGTTGTGTTAGGAGAATACCGTTGTTTTTATTTGGAAAACCAATATTAAGCACGTGTGGCATTTTGTTTTGGCTACCGTTGATGTAATAATCTAATCCAGAAATAGCATCAAGGAATGCTTGACGCAAATCTTGGACGTGTTTGTAGTTATCATCTTTATTAGCAACAGCGTCTGATAAGGCTTGTGCCATACCAGCAATACCAATCATATTTTCAGTACTAGCTCGACGTTTTTCTTCTTGCTCTCCACCAAGGAGCAAATTATCAAAGTGTTGAGGTGTTGAGTAAAGAATACCCACACCTTTTGGTCCGTGGAATTTATGAGCAGAAGCTGAAAGGAAATCAGCTTTAATCTCTTCAGGATAAACATCAATTTTCCCGATTGCTTGAACAGCATCGACATGAAAAGCAGCTTGGTGGTCTTGAAGCAGTTCACCAATTTCTTTAACAGGGAGCAAATCACCAGTTTCATTGTTAGCAAACATTGTGCTGACTAAAATCGTGTCATCACGAAGAGCGTCAGCTACTTGTTTTGCAGAAATATGATCATTTTCCGGTTTTAAATAAGTAATTTCAAAACCAAAGCGTTTTTCCAGATACTCCATTGTGTGAAGCACTGAATGGTGTTCGATGGAAGTCGTAATGATGTGTTTTCCTTTAGTTTGATTAGCGAGAGCATAGCCTTTGATGGCAGTGTTGTTACTTTCAGTAGCTCCAGAAGTAAAGATAATGCGGCGTGGGTCAGTTTTTAAAGCTGAGGCAATTGTTTGGCGGTATGAACGCAAACGCTGGTTAGCGTGACGTCCAATTCCATGAATACTTGATGGGTTACCAAAATCGTTAGCCATGATTTCTGTCATTGCATCAATAACAGAAGGTGTGAGAGGGGTAGTTGCAGCATTATCGAGATATATCATATATTAAATTAATCCTTTTTAGCGTTATATGAGAACAATGGGCTGAGCGGAGTTTTTTCGTGGATACGAATAATCGCATCAGCAATCAACTTGCTTGCTGAAAGATATTTAATATTTTTTGGCAAGCGTTCGTTAGTAGCAACTGAGTCAGTTACTAAAATTTCTTTGATAGGAGCAGCATCAAGGCTTTCTGCAGCAGCGCCAGCAAATAATCCGTGGCTTGCTACGGCGTAGATTTCAGTTGCACCATTGCGTTCAACGATTTTAGCAGCTTCAGCAAATGTTTTACCTGTGTTCAAGATGTCATCGATAAGGATTGCTTTTTTACCTGCAACTTCACCGATGATGTATCCTTCTTCACGGTGTGCATCATCTTCAGCATAGTCGATGATAGCGATTGGTGAGTCGAGAGTTTGAGCCAAGCTACGAGCACGTTTGATACCAGAGTTTTTAGGGCTGACAACAACAACGTCTTCACCTTTCAAACCAAGGTCGCAGTAGTATTTAGCAAACAATGGAACAGTAAAGAGGTTATCAACTGGGACATCAAAGAAACCTTGTACTTGAACAGCGTGAAGATCAAGTGTCAAAAGACGGTCAACTCCAGCTTTAACAAGCATGTTTGCTACAAGTTTAGCTGTGATTGGTTCACGTGATGCAGCGATGCGGTCTTGACGTGAATATCCAAAGTAAGGGATAACGACATTGACAGTGTGGGCGCTGGCACGTTTACAAGCGTCTACCATAATCAAGAGTTCCCAAAGGTTGTCATTAACAGGGTAACTAGTTGATTGGATGATGTAGATATCATCACCACGAACTGTTTCTTCGATGTTAATCATGATTTCGCCGTCTGAAAACTTGCGTGTTGACACTTTTCCAAGAGGGACTCCAACTTCGTCCGCGATTTTTTGTGCAATCTCTACGTTAGAAGAAAGAGAAAAAAGCTTGAATTGTTTGTCGGCGTAATGTTCTGCCATGATATAAATAAACTCCTTTAAAATTAATACTTATATTTTACCAAAAAAACTGAAATAATTCAGCATTTTCTAAGGAAAAAGCGTGGTTAAATTCGCTTAAGGGTTGCGCTAAAGCGAGCAACTTTGCTTTTAGCATACTTGAAATCAATGTCGTGCTGAGCTAAGAAGTTATCAAAATCTTTTTTACCTTTTTCAGCATTCTCAACTTCAAGTTCAAGTTCATAATCTTTGATATCAGCATACTGGTTGCTATCAAGAGCCATAAGACCAATATCAGTCATGGTTTCACGACGCGTTGTCGTGAGACTACCAAAATTTTTAAGGCTCGATAGTTTAACACCATTTTCTTCAATAAGCTTTAGGAAATCAACTTCTGGAAATTTTCCTGATTTGATGATTTCTTTTGCTTCAGCGACACTTAAGTCGTAGTTGTACTCTAAATTTCCAACTTCTTTCGGAATTTTCAATGTAATCTCTGCACGATTTGGCAATGTCCGAATGCGAAGAGACATACGGTGAGCTTTCATATCGAAATTCTCTGAATCGAAGTAGTAGTTCGTCTGTGTAATAGGCGTAACATGTGAGAGTTGACTATTTAGACGATTGAATTCGTCTTTAGTGAGTAATGTTTTGTACTCAATTTCAAGGTGTGTCATAAAAATAATTTTCCTTTTTTGTCCATAAAAGTATGGTATAATAAGTTTATTATATTAATTCTATACAAAAGTCAATTTTTTGACAAGGATTGGTCATGTCCGCGTGACAGGTCCATTAGGAAGGAAACCTTATGGATTGGGAGAAATTTTTAGATCCATATATACAAACTGTTGGTGAACTGAAGATTAAATTGCGTGGGATTCGTAAGCAATTCCGTAAACAAAATCGACATTCGCCGATTGAATTTGTGACTGGTCGCGTTAAATCAGTCGAAAGTATCAAGGAAAAAATGGTGCTACGCGGGATTAAACCAGAGAATATTGCTCAAGATTTGCAAGATATTGCTGGTCTTCGTATTATGGTTCAATTTGTTGATGACGTTGATGAAGTTTTGGCACTTTTACGTAGTCGACATGATATGAAAATCGTGCAGGAACGTGATTACATCACGCATATGAAAGCCAGTGGTTATCGTTCATACCATGTTATTGTGGAATATCCCGTTGATACCATTGATGGTCAAAAAACAGTTCTAGCTGAGATTCAGATTAGAACACTTGCCATGAACTTCTGGGCAACGATTGAACATTCATTGAACTATAAATATAAAGGCGAGTTTCCTGATGAGATTAAAAAACGTTTGGAAACAACGGCAAAGATTGCGCTTGAGCTGGATGAAGAGATGCGAAAAATTCGCGAGGATATTAGGGAAGCACAGCTTTTATTTGATCCCGCAAGTCGGAAATTAAGTGATGGTGTAGGAAATAGTGATGACACAGACGAATATTACAGATAAAGTGACGCGTGTTGCTATTGTAGCAAACGGGAAATATCAAAGTAGACGAGTTGCCTCAAAACTTTTTGCGGCTTTCAAGGAAGATAAACGATTCTATTTGTCTAAAAAGGATCCAGATATTGTCATTTCCATTGGTGGTGATGGCATGCTTTTATCTGCCTTTCACATGTATGAGAAAATCCTTGATAAAGTGCGTTTTGTGGGAATTCATACTGGTCATCTTGGTTTTTACACTGATTATCGAGATTTTGAAGTTGAGAAGTTAATTGAAAATTTGCGATCTGATAAAGGACGTAAAGCTTCGTATCCTGTTTTACGAGCTAAAATCACATTAGATGATGGGCGTGTGGTCAAGGCGCGTGCGCTTAATGAAGTAGCTATTAAACGTATTGAAAAAACAATGGTTGCTGATGTTATCATCGATAAAGTGAAGTTAGAACGTTTCCGTGGTGATGGTATTTCGGTATCGACACCAACAGGAAGTACGGCTTACAATAAATCTTTAGGTGGTGCTATTTTGCATCCGACGATGGAAGCCATGCAATTAACAGAAATTTCTAGTCTTAATAATCGCGTTTATCGCACACTAGGATCTTCAGTCATTGTTCCTAAAAAAGACAAGATTGAAATTGTCCCTAAACGTCAGGGCGTTTATACAGTATCAATCGATAATAAGACCATGCATTATAAAAATGTGTCTAAAATTGAATATTGTATTGACAATAAAAAAATTAGTTTTGTGGCAACACCCTTCCATACTAGTTTCTGGGAGCGCGTGAGAGATGCCTTTATAGGAGAAGTAGATTCGTGAGATTTGATTTTGTTGCGGACCGACGAACAAAAGTAAAAACATTTTTAAAGGGACATGATGTCTCAAAAGGCTTGTTAGCCAAAGTGAAATTTAAAGGTGGTAATATTTGGGTAAATGGCGTTGAGCAAAATGCCATTTATTTATTGGATGAAGGGGACCTTGTTACAATTGAAATTCCTGATGAACAAGAACATGAAACCTTGATTCCGGTCAAACATGACCTTAATATTGCCTACGAAGACGAGCACTTTTTAATTTTAAATAAGCCACATGGTTTTGCTAGTATTCCAAGCGTTTTGCATTCAAATACCATTGCTAACTTTGTGAAACATTATTATTTAGAACAAAATTATCCAAATAAACAAGTGCACATTGTCACACGTCTTGATAAGGATACGAGTGGGTTAATGCTTTTTGCAAAACATGGTTATGCTCATGCGAGACTTGATAAGCAACTGCAGAATAAAACAATTGAAAAACGCTATTATGCTTTGGTTTCTGGGCAGGGTGAATTAGCAGATGAGGGTGAGATTATTGCTCCGATTGCTCGCTCAGAAGATAGTATTATCACACGTTGTGTTCATCCTTCTGGAAAATATGCTCATACTAGTTATCGTGTTGTCGAACGTTTTGGGGAAGTTGCTCTGGTAGATATTCGACTTCATACTGGTCGTACGCACCAGATTCGTGTTCATTTTTCTCATATTGGTTTTCCACTTTTAGGAGACGATATGTATGGTGGACGCATGGATTTTGGTATCACACGTCAGGCGCTACATTGCCATTATTTGCGCTTTGTTAACCCTTACACAAATGAAGAGATAATCCAGACTACAAACTTGACAGATGACTTTGATAGCGTTATCATGGAGCTACAACAAAATTAGATGGAAGGTTAATTTTTATGGGAATTCGATCTTTATTTGGTAGCTTAAGGGAAAAGATTATTGGTAAAAACCTTAAAATTGTTTTTCCTGAAGGAAATGATGAACGTGTTCTTCGTGCAGCCGCTCGTTTAAAATTTGAAGGTTTGGTTGAACCAATTATTTTGGGAGAAGCTACGGAAGTTCGAGAATTATTGGCTAAATTCGGTTTTGCAGATCAAAACTATGTCATCATTAACCCTCAAACTTATGATAAGTTTGATGAAATGAAGGAAGCCTTTCTTGAAATCCGAAAAGGTAAAGCAACTCCTGAAGACGCTGATCGTCTCCTAAAAGACGTCAATTACTTTGGTGTTATGTTGGTTAAACTAGGGTTAGCGGATGGTATGGTTTCTGGTGCTGCTCACTCAACTGCGGATACTGTTCGTCCAGCACTTCAAATTATCAAGACAAAGCCCGGTATTTCCAGAACGTCAGGTGTCTTCTTGATGAATCGTGAAAGCACTGATCAACGTTTTATTTTTGCGGATTGTGCTATTAATATTGATCCGAATGCTCAAGAATTGTCTGAAATTGCCTTGAATACTGCTGATACAGCAAGAATTTTTGATATTGACCCTAAAATTGCCATGCTTAGCTTTTCAACAAAAGGTAGTGCTAAAGCTCCTCAAGCTGACAAAGTTCGTGAAGCAACTCAATTGGCTAAGGGGCGTGAACCTGAGCTAGCTATTGATGGTGAATTACAATTTGATGCTGCTTTTGTTCCAAGTACAGCAGCTGTTAAAGCACCAGATAGTAAGGTTGCAGGTCAAGCAAACGTCTTTATCTTCCCAGATCTTCAATCAGGTAACATTGGTTATAAGATTGCTCAACGACTTGGTATGTTTGAAGCGATTGGGCCAATCCTTCAAGGGTTGAATAAGCCAGTCAATGATTTATCACGTGGTTCAAGTGCTGAAGATATTTATAAATTAGCGATTATCACAGCAGCTCAAGCTGTTGATTGTTAATGACATGAATAACTAAAAAAATCAGTTGGTCGTTTAGCCAACTGACTTTCTTATATTTATAGATTTAGAAAGAGAATAGAATGATAAAAATTGCATTAGTAACAGGAGCATCTGCTGGGTTTGGTAGAGCCATTGTTAAAAAGTTAGTTGAAGATGGTTATCAAGTGATTGCAAGCGCACGTCGCTTGGAAAAATTGCAGAGCTTGCAAGACGAACTTGATAAGGACAAGGTTTATCCATTACAGATGGATGTTTCAGATACTCAGCTGATTGATCAAGCTTTAGCAAGTTTACCAGAAGCTTGGCAACACATCGACCTTTTAGTTAATAATGCTGGTTTGGCACTTGGTTTAGACAAGGCATTTGAGGCCGATTTTACTGACTGGATGACCATGATTAATACTAATATCGTAGGTCTTGTTTATCTGACACGCCAAGTCTTACCAGACATGGTTAAGCGTAATTCAGGGATGGTTATTAACCTTGGGTCAACAGCAGGAACTATTCCATACCCAGGTGCCAATGTTTACGGTGCATCAAAAGCCTTCGTCAAACAATTCTCGCTAAATTTGCGTGCTGATCTTGCTGGGACAAAGATTCGTGTGACGAATATCGAACCAGGGCTTTGTGAAGGAACAGAGTTCTCAAATGTCCGCTTCAAAGGTGACGATGAACGTGCTGAGAAACTTTACGAAGGAGCGAACGCCATTACGCCAGAAGATATCGCAAGCACTGTTTCTTGGGTGGCTAGTCAACCAGAACATGTTAATTTCAACCGTATTGAAATGATGCCAGTGTCTCAAACATACGGTGCTCAACCGATATATCGTGATTAAGAATAACAAAAAGAGCCTTTTGGCTCTTTTTTAATCATCAAAAATTGGGTTGGTGTTAGAAGGACCTGATGTCACATCAGACCATCCAACGATTGCTTGACCAGATTCATTTAGGTAACTTGCCAGAACAGGCTTTAAGTCTTGGATAAAAGTAATAACACCCATAAGTTCACCAGAATCATCTTTAACTGCTTGATAAGTTTGAAATAAGATACGGTCAAATGATTCGGTAGGAATTTGAAAATGAAGGGCTTGTTCTGGTGCTTGTTCAAGGCTAGTCCAAACCCCAAACCCATTGTGGCAATTCTTTCTCTTCCTCATCATCAGAGAAAAAAGATCCATCTGAACGGTTATTACTGTATATAAGTTTTAAATCTTTATCATAAAAACTAGCACGGTAAGGTAGGTGTGCTAGCAATTTTTTAATAAGTTCCATGGATTCATCATAGCGATTTTAGATTAGAAATGCAACTAAGTTGCTTGAGGGGGGTTAGTATTAGTTTGTGGTTAAAAATAGCAGAGGAAAGTATCAGTTTTTCGTAAGATATAACTATCGTTTTCAAACTTTTCTTAGTAAAATAGAGGCATTAAAAAACGAAGAGGACAGTGCTGTGAGTAAAATTATTTTTTTAGATGTTGACGGGACTTTGGTTGATTATCATAATCGTATTCCAGAATCAGCGGTCAAAGCTATTCGAAAAGCGCGTGAGAACGGACATGCCGTCTTTGTCTGTACAGGTCGTAGTCGTGCAGAGATGCAACCTGAACTTTGGGAAATTGGCTTAGACGGGATGATTGGCGGAAATGGTTCTTATGTGGAACATGATGGTCAAGTTATCATGCATCAAATGATTTCAAAAGAAGATTCAAAGGCCATCGTAGATTGGTTGCATGAAAGAGGATTGGAATTTTACCTAGAATCAAATAATGGTTTATTTGCATCTGAAAACTTTAAAGAGGCAGCACGTCCAGTCATGCGTCAATACGTCATGCAAAAAGGAAAATCAGCAGAAGAAGTGGAGCACATGGAAGCAGAGGATGCTCTTCATGGCTTGGTGTATGGTGAAGAATTGTA
>AUXO013864213.1_pt1 | contig 10209 bp, 9 predicted proteins | sample 768731 | NCBI WGS metagenome assembly AUXO01 (sample SAMN02715735, study PRJNA202380) | gut metagenome | biome: sheep rumen | host: Ovis aries | place: New Zealand: Palmerston North | reverse complement strand
GAATCTTTGTCAAAATCACCTTTAAGTGATATTTGAACTTTAAGCATATTTGTTTTTAATGAATCAATTTCACTTTCAAATAACACTCCACCTTTATATAGAACTCCAAGATTATCACAGATATCTTCAAGTTCTCTTAGGTTATGACTTGTTAGAACTATTGTTGTTCCAAAGTCTGACATATGTTTTGAAATAACTTTCTTCATAACATTTCTTACAACTGGATCTAATCCATCAAATGTTTCGTCAAAGAAAATGTACTCAGCTTTTGTCGAAAGCACACAAATAATTGCACATTGTCTTTTTAAACCTTTAGATAAACTATCTAGTTTAACATTCATATCTAGCTTTAGTTTTCCTGCTAAATCCTTTAAGTATTCCATATCAAATTTCTTATACATTGCTTCATAGTATTTAGCTAAATCTTGTAAAGTATATCCTGACATAATGTAATAGTCATCAGATAGAAATGCTAATTTTTGTTTTACTTCTTCATTATTCTCTACTTCTACGTCATCGATTAGAATATGTCCTGAATCTCTTCTGTAGATGTCATTAATAATTCTAAGAAGTGTTGACTTTCCAGCACCATTAGCTCCTATAAGTCCATATATAGAGCCTGTCTGGATAGTACAATTCAAATTTTCTAAAACTCTTTTATTATCAAAAGTTTTATAAAGATTTGTAATCTTAATCATACGTACCTCCCCCAAAATTATATTTTAAACTTTCATTGTACTAATTGTATTAATTGTACTACTTGTACTATTACAATTATACATATAATATTTTTATTGTCAATATATTTTTTAAAATAAAAAAATTGTTTTATTATTTATAATTTATGTATATAATAATGTTATGAAAATTGGAGGAATTTTATGAGAGGAAATTTTAAAATAATATTATTTATTTCAATATGTATCTTAGTGATACTATATGCAATCATTTCAATTGTGACTAAGATAAACAATGCTAACAAATCAGCTTTTGATGTATATTTTATTCATGGAAAAGCTGCTCCTGAGATAAGAAAATATCTTCATGTAAATAACGCTGGACAATATACCCTATTCTTAAATGATAGATCTACGCCAAAAACTGTATTTAGTCCACGAATTAATTATGATCAAGTTTTTATAGAGATTGTTGAAAAAGGAAAACCAATCGAAGCAATCAATTCAGAAGACGCCTTTATTCAAATAAATTTATTTGAAAAGAAAAAACAAACTGGAACATATTATTTCCAAGAATCAGATATTCAAGATATGCCAGATGCACTTAAGAATATGTTAAAACAAGCAAAAGATCTTTTATATTATTAAAATAAAAGGAGATTTACAAATGAAAGGTATAATAACCACTATTTGCTTTATTCTAGCAATAATAGTATTTTTAATAGCACTGTACAGAAGATTTAAATTAAAAAAGAAAGATAAAATTTCAGTTGCATTTAGAGTTGTTCTCTTCATTGCAATACTTGGATTTTTAGCATACATCATCGTAGCTGCTTCATTCTTTAAAACAAATGACTACAATGATCATTGGGCCGTAAAAGTTACTAGATATCCATATTACTATAACTCTCAGCATATAATTGCTAACGTTTATGTATATAGAGATAATCGCTATGTTTTATACCCTAATGCTTTTGAAAAATTATTTGGTGAAATAAATGGAAAACTATCAGCAGAATATGATTATTATGATATTTATAAATATGTTGATAGATACCAAGCTACAATAGTTATTGAACAGGATGAACTATTGCAAGAAAATCAAGATGCTGAAGATTTTGATCCATCAGATTTAAGTAAGATGCGCTATGATGTTACCTTAGATAAAGGAGTTATCAAAAAGATACTTCCTCAAGATATAGCTGATTCTGGAAATCAAAATATAATTGATTTCTTTAATGAAGTTTATGATTTAATGTTCCATACTGAATTTAAATAAAAAGAAAGCTTCCCAAACGGGAAGCTTTTTTATTTATCTTTAATTATATTTTTGTTATATCTACTGGATCTAAATCTTCTATTGTTGTTTCATCTTCTATTGCTTGATAAAGTGCATTTACTGTATCTAGTGAAGTAAAGCATGGAATCTTGCATTCTACTGCCATTCTTCTTATTTTAAATCCATCACGATTTGCTTGTTTTCCTTTTGTTGGTGTATTGATAACAAAGTTTATTTTACCTGATTCAATTAGATCAATTATACTATCTTTTCCTTCCCACAATTTTTCAATAACTGTTGATGGAACTCCATAGTCTCTTAAATATTTTGCTGTTCCTGAAGTTGCATAAATCTTGAATCCTTTTCTAGCAAACTTTTCTGCTATCGGAAGCATCTCTGGTTTGTCTTTATCTCTAACTGTAATCAAAATTGAACCGCTCTTTGATACATTTGCTCCACTTGCTATAAAAGCTTTTAAAACTGCATCCTCGAACTTTTTAGCTACACCTAAAACTTCTCCTGTTGATTTCATTTCTGGTCCTAAAGATGTATCTGCATTTTTGATTTTTTCAAATGAGAATATCGGCATCTTTACGCAGATATAATCTGACTTTTTATAAAGTCCTGTTCCATATCCTAAGTCTTTTAATTTCTTTCCTAGAATTACTTCTGTTGCAATATCTATCATTGGAAGATTTGTTACTTTACTGATGTATGGTACTGTTCTTGATGATCTTGGATTTACTTCTATAATGTATACCATACCTTCACTTATTATAAATTGGATATTTAACATTCCTATAATGTTTAATTCTTTTGCAATCTTTTCAGTATAATCAACTATTATTCTTTCATGTACTTCTGATACATTTTGTGTTGGATATACAGAAATTGAATCTCCAGAGTGAATTCCTGCTCTTTCTAAGTGCTCCATTATACCTGGTATTAAAATATCTTCTCCGTCACAGATAGCATCTACTTCTACTTCTCTACCTAAAACATACTTATCAATTAGTATTGGATGCTCTTGAGCAACTCTATTTATTTCATTTACATATTCTTCGATTTCTTTATCATCATATGCTATTGCCATTCCTTGGCCACCTAATACATAACTTGGTCTTACTAATACTGGATAACCTAAAGTATTTGCTACTTTTTTAGCTTCGTCAGCTGTATAGATAGTACTTCCCTTTGGTCTTAAGATTCCACAATTTGCTAATGCTTCATCAAACTCTTGTCTATCCTCTGCTCTATCCATATCAACTTCATCAGTTCCAATTATTTTAACTCCCATTGCTGAAAGTGATCTTGTTAAGTTTATAGCTGTTTGTCCACCGAATTGAACAACTGCTCCATCTGGTCTTTCATTTTCTATAATATTTACAACATCTTCTGGTGTTAATGGTTCAAAGTATAATCTATCTGCTATATCGAAGTCTGTACTTACTGTTTCAGGATTATTGTTTACTATTATTGTTTCATAACCTGCTTTTTTAAGAGCCCATACTGCATGAACTGAACAGTAGTCAAATTCTATACCTTGTCCTATTCTAATTGGTCCAGAACCTAAAACTAATACCTTTTTCTTATTAGTTGGTATAGCTTCATTTTCATCATCATAACTTGAATAGTAATATGGTGTTTTTGCTTCAAATTCTGCACTACATGTATCAACCATCTTGAATGTTACGTTGATACCATACTTATCTCTTAATTTTAATATTTCTGGAAGAGTTTTTCTTGTTAGTCTAGATATTAGCACATCTGTAAATCCCATCTTCTTTGCTTTAAGAAGTGTTTTTGCATTTAATTGATTTAGCATTAATTCTCTTTCCATTTTGATAAGTTTATAGATAGTACCTATGAAGTATTTATCTATTCTTGTTATCTCATGAATTTTATCTACTGAGATTTCTTTTCTTATAGCTTCTGCTATAACAAATAATCTCTCATTGTCTACTCTTGTTAATCTTTCTTCTAATTCATTTTTCTCTAGTCTTGAAAGTGAATCTAGTTTTAAGTATTCAACATTCTCTTCTAGAGATCTTATTGCCTTCATAATTCCAGCTTCCAAATTTGGAGCTATTGCCATTACTTCTCCTGTTGCTTTCATTTGAGTTCCAAGTGTTCTTGAAGCTGTTAAGAATTTCTTAAATGGCCATTTTGGTATTTTTACTACTACATAGTCAAGAACTGGTTCGAAACATGCATATGTTTTTCCAGTTACTTCATTTTTAATCTCATCTAATGTGTATCCAAGAGCAATCTTTGTAGCAACCTTTGCTATAGGATATCCTGTTGCTTTTGATGCTAGTGCAGATGATCTTGAAACTCTTGGGTTTACCTCGATTACTGCATAATCAAAGCTATCTGGATTTAATGCGAATTGAACATTACATCCACCTTCTATTTTAAGTGCTGAAATAATCTTTATTGCTGATGTTCTTAGCATTTGATATTCTCTATCAGATAGTGTTTGTGATGGTGCAACTACGATTGAATCTCCTGTATGAACACCAACTGGATCTATATTTTCCATATTGCAGATTGTGATACAATTTCCTTTTGAGTCTCTCATTACTTCGTACTCAATCTCTTTCCAACCTGTAATACATTTTTCTACTAATATTTCATTTACTCTAGACATTCTTATTCCAGAGCCTGCTATTTCTTCTAGTTCAGATATCGTCTCTGCAATACCACCACCTGTACCACCTAAAGTGTAGGCTGGTCTTACTATTACTGGAAGTCCTATTTCTTTTGCAAAGTCTAATGCATCATCTACTGTATGAACAACCTTACTTGCAACACATGGCTCTCCAATTGATTCCATCATGTCTTTGAAGCATTGTCTATCTTCTGCATTTCTTATTCCATCTACTCCAGTTCCAAGAAGTGTTACATTATATTTTTCTAAAAATCCTTCTTCTGCAAGTTCCATTGCTAAATTAAGACCTGTTTGTCCTCCTAGATTTGGAAGTATTGAATCTGGTTTTTCTATTTTTATTATCTTCTTTAATACTTCAGTAGTTAATGGTTCAATATATATTTTGTCTGCCATATGTTTATCAGTCATGATTGTAGCAGGATTTGAATTTAGAAGTACAACCTCTAACCCTTCTTTTTTAAGTTCTCTACATGCTTGAGTTCCTGCATAATCAAACTCTGCTGCTTGTCCAATTATTATTGGTCCTGAACCTATAACTAATACTTTCTTAATAGATTTATTTCTTGGCATTTTTATATCTCCTTAAAATATTTTTTTACTTATATCATTTTTACAAAATCATCGAATATGAATGCTGTGTCTTGTGGTCCAGGACAAGCTTCTGGATGAAATTGTACTGTGAATATATTCTTATTTTTGTATTTTAAGCCTTCTACTGTTCCATCATTTAAGTTTATATATGAAACTTCTGCAACCTTCTTGTCTACCGTTTCAGCTAGTACATAATAGCCATGGTTTTGACTTGTTATATATACCCTTCCAGTTTTTGTGTCTTTTACTGGATGATTTGGTCCCCTATGTCCATATTTTAGTTTAGATGTTTTGGCGCCAGTAGCTATTGCCATTAATTGATGTCCTAAACATATTCCAAGTATTGGTATTTTTGATTCATAAAGTGCTTTTATTTGTCTAATTTGGAAACTGCAATCTTGTGGATCACCAGGTCCATTTGAAAGAAGTATTCCATCTGGTTTAACACTTAATATATCATCAGCGCTTGAATTTGCTGGGAATATAACTACCTCTATATTTCTTTTTAGTAATGAATTTACTATATTGTGTTTAAATCCATAATCTATTACAGCAACTCTTTTTGGATTTCCTCTTCCATATACTAAAACCTTTTTAGAAGTTACTTTTTCAACCGGATTAGTTATATGATAATCCTTTGCTTTTTGAATTACTTCTTTAATCTTAGTGATGTCTGACGTTAAGTATCCTTTCATTGTTCCTGATTCTCTAAGTATCTTTGTTAGTTTTCTAGTATTTACTCCAGTAAGACCTGGAACTTTATTGTCCCTTAAGAATCTTTCTAATGAAAATTTTGATCTAAAGTTACTTTCGAACTCAGCAGATTCATGAAGAAATACAGCTTTTGCCCATATCTTTTCAGATTCATAATCTTCTGGAATTACACCATAGTTTCCTATTAGTGGATAAGTCATAACAATACCTTGACCACAATAAGATGGGTCTGTGAATGTTTCTATATATCCTGCCATTGAGGTATTAAAAACTACTTCACATGCGGTATCTGCCATGAAACCTATTCTTTCACCTTCGAAGACTTCTCCATTTTCAAGTACTAAATATCCAACCATTTTTTATACCTTTCTTTGTTTAGTCACTTTTGACTAAAAATATTTCAAAAAAAAACACTAAATCATCTTTAGTGTTTTAATTATCTTCAATAAATATAAAATGTAAAAAGAACTATTTGAAAAATAGCAATCAATCTTTTTTAATTTATTGTTATCAATATTTTTCATCTCTACTCCTTAATTACACTATCTTAAATTATACCACGTTTTATGCTCAAAATCAAGTTTTTTATTATTTTAATTAGACTGTAGTTTAAACTAATGGTAATTAAGGTACATTTTATATCACTAGTTTGCTGCACTAACTTGTCTTTCGTATATTTCTTTTATTTGTTTTTTGCAGTTCTTTACTTGTTTAGTTACTCCAACTAAGACACCTGCAGCATAGTCAATATTCTCATCTACTTTATCTTTAGCATTTTTTAGTGTATTTGCTTCAAATGCACCTAGAGTATTGACAAATTTATATCCGCCAGTAAATATATTTAATATTTTATCTAACAATCCTACTTCTTGAGCTACTGTCATGTCTTCTGAAGAAGTTTTTTCTGGGAAAAATTCTTCTAAAGCCTTTTCAGCTTCATCTCTACACCATTTAAGTCTTGCTACACATTCTTTAACTATAACATTATAGTTTTGAATTTTCTTAAGCTCAGCTCTTTCTACGATTTTTCCTTTTGTTTTTTCAGACTCAGTTGCGTTAACATTTGCCATTCTTTCTTCATATGAAATAATATTTGCAATTGAATTATTTTGATTGTCCATTGCATTATCTAAAAACTTTGTTACTTCAAGATATAATTTTGCATACATATGCTCAATTTTTGTCATTTGATAGTCATATTCTTCTCTTAGATCCTCAATTGCATCTTTATGTTTATCTTTTGACTGACCATATCTTTGCAATTCAACTTCAATAAAGTTATCGAAATAATCCATTTTTCTTTTTCTTATTTCGGCAACTTCTTTGTAAAAAATTGTTATTTTCAAAAGGTTACCATCTACATATGTAGATGTATGTTTTTCTAAATTATTGGTTAATTTTTTTAATAATTCACTATTATCCATTTTTTAAACCTCTTTTATCTATCTAATTCCTCGCCCTTATCTCCCTTATCTTCTATTCCTGCTTCTTTCTCGCTTGAGCCTGTGAAGATTTCTTCAAGTGTTAGTGGATTTTTTAATCTTCCTGGCTTTGCTTCAGCTGTTGGAGTTGGTTCCTCAGTAGCTTGTTCTTCTACTGTACCACCAAGTTCTTCAATCTCTTCTTTAAATTTTTCTTCTTCTTTTTCTTCATCAATAGTAAGCATAGCATCGTCTAACACAGCTTCAGTATAATTTATATCTATATCTTCAGTTTTTGCAGTTGTTAATGCAACAACCATCGCATCCGTTATTTGCTTTCTAGTTTTTCCAGAAGATTCAATTCTTGCCGCAACAGCTGATAATGGTATACCCTCTTCACCTCTTCTTTGCGTACTTTTATCTCTAATCTCTGCATGAAGAATAGCGTCTCTTTCTTTTGTGCTTATCTCTTCTGCTGTTAGTATTACACTATCCGGATCAGATGTATTTCCTTGTGGCGTTAATGGTTCTATATTCATAAACTACCTCCTAATTCTTTCCTAGTACTATAGCATTTAAGTATTCAGCTCTTTCTGCCGCATACTTTTCTTTTTGCTCTTCAACTTGTACTAAGTATGTATTAAGCTCATCTACTGACATTTTTTCTATATTGATTAATTTTCCATCCAAATGAATTGAATGTGCTGAATTAGAATCTACCATATATAATCACTCCATTTCTTGCAATTTACATTATATTAATAAATTACAATAATTACCAATACATTTCTGTTAATTTTATTTTACAATTAGATTTTTAATAAGTAAAAATGCTCTTGACATGTTTTCTTCTTTATTTGTTCCTATCTCAATAATCATATTGTCTCTTTTTGCTTGATAATAGTATTTATAATCCCCATCTGTAAGTACTGTTTGAAATCCTATGCAATCTTTGTTTTCAAAATTTAGCATATTAATTGATAATTTTTGGATACTTTGTATGCTATTCATTGCATCAACAAAGTTACTATTTGCTTCCCTTTCATTTTTGTAAATATATATGCAACCACGCATATCATCTGCTTGATTTGATAATTCTAATTTAATTGGTCCTTCGTTATAATTTGTATTATCAAAATATTCTAATTCTGTAGTCTTAACCCTTTCAAACATTTCTTCTTTAGTAACAAGCTCTGTATTTTTTATGCTTAGTGCAAACAAGGCTATTGAAACTACAAGTAGTGCAAGAACAACTATATCTACGATATGCTTTAATGTTTTTGAAAGTTTTGGATTTTTCTTTTCAACATATGGAGTAAACACTAGAACCATATCTTCATCTTTTGCTTTTTTCATTAAGAATTTTATAAGTTCGTCCCTTGTTCCACCTTGAAGAGTATCTTTTTTTAGTATTATGCTTGATTGTTCTTTAAGGTTTAATAAAATTGTGTTTTTTGTTTCCACAATATCTGCAATATATGTGTATAAAAGTTCTTTCTTTCCGCTAGTTGTCAAATTTGAAAATAAAATATTATTTTCATAGAATTCATAGTCTAAAGTTACAGTATCTCCAGATCCTTTTAGTAATCTATATACCATTTTCATTAGAAATACTGTAAATAGTCCAGTTAAAAAATAAGCTCCTGCAAATGCTATAGCATACATATACATTTTTAGTATTAACATTAGTACTATTAAAACTAAAAATATGCTTTTATATAAGAATTTAAAACCTTTCATAGGTCTTACTGTTGATTGGTATTCATTAAATAATTCTTCTGTAAGTTCATATTTACATGAAAATTTTGCTTTGTTTTCTGCCATACTTATAAGTCCTTTCTCCCTACATTATTATTTAATACTATATTATTTATAATTCATTAAATAATCAATATTTTAAAGCAAAAAATGTAGCAAAAACAAATAATTGTTGTAATTTACATAAAAACGTGTTATACTTTTGTGCAATAAGCACTACGTGTGTTTATCAGATGCATTAACTGACTATTTATATAGGAGGTATTTCTTATGAAAGGAGCGTTAAACCGGGATTTCAAAAAGGGCGAAATCGTCTATGTAGTTGACTATTGGGGGTCGAATCTTGGCATGCAGTCTTTCGAGGCAGCAGCTGAGATTTTAAGTGTCAATAAGTCTGATGAAACTTTCACAGCTGTCTTATATGGAGACACCTACCAGACATATAGTTTCAATGACTATGGACGCCTTATCTTCGATTCACGTACAGAAGCCGTCGCTGCTGCAGATCAGATGCCGAAGCCTGGAGACACCGTGTTCCACCTGATTGGTGAAAGGGTGTACACGAGAGTTGTTCGGGGTATCGAGGGATACTACTCAAACGGAGTATATGATCTTCTTGTCATTCCGATGCATGGTCGATTTATCCCGGCTAAAGAAATTGGTCATACTCTGTTCAAGAACAGAGCCGATGCAATTGCTGCAAAGAAGTAAGAAATGAGAGAAGGCATTCCCCTACACTATGGGGAATGCCTTCTTTTTTTATTTGAATAAAAATTTCAATAAAAAAAGAGAACATAAATAAGAATATAATAATCTTATTTGTGTTCTCCTAATTACTTTTTTAATTATGAATTATTGTAATTGTTTCATTACTTCATCAGCGAAGTTTTCTTCTCTCTTCTCTAATCCTTCACCTTTTTCAAATCTTGCAAATCTTACGATTTCAGCATTATTTGTTTTCATTAAATCACCAACTTTGATTGATGGATCTTTAACGAATTCTTGATCTAATAAGCAAACTTCTCCATAGAATTTTCCAATTCTACCTTGAACCATTTTTTCAGCTATTTCAGCAGGTTTTCCTTCATTCATAGCTTG
>AUXO011726498.1_pt1 | contig 10209 bp, 14 predicted proteins | sample 768731 | NCBI WGS metagenome assembly AUXO01 (sample SAMN02715735, study PRJNA202380) | gut metagenome | biome: sheep rumen | host: Ovis aries | place: New Zealand: Palmerston North | reverse complement strand
CCGCTAGTTTCTTCTCGGGCGCTTTTGCTGCCCTATAGAGCTTTATAAAAATAGTTGTCGCCCCCCCTATTGTTATTATTGCTGAGCAAATATTAATTACGTCACCTAATGAAAAAACCATAAAGCCCCCTTGCTTTAACCCTTTTAATAAATCCATGTCGCCGATATCTTAAACTGCATTGTTTCCTCATTTGGAAAGTTTGCTTTTAGTTCTAGCTTCCCGTCCGCCTTAATTATTGCGTTTCTATAAGACGGCGTGCCTATTCCCCACGCGGTCATAGTAACGCTTATCATACCGCCGCGTACATAATTAGACGGTATATTTAAAATGTCGGTTAACTGTGTACCACTTGGCACGTTCTTAACAGCTGCTCTAAGTTCGAACACCCTACCGTATCTTACTAAGCTGCAGCTATCTATATAAGTATCGTTAGTTACTACCGCGCCCGATAAGTCTTCGTAACGGCTTTGCTCTGCGGTTGTTAATACTCCTACTGCGTCTACTAAAGTATGATTTTCGCCATAGTCGCTTAAGTCGCCTAAAGGTACGTTTATAGCATTTAAGGCGCTATTAACGGCTCTTATACTTGGCGCATTGTCCGTACTGTTTCCGCTTAAGCTGTCTATTATATGCCCTACTACTCTTAAAGGCGCACTTGATACTTTCTTGATCCACTTAGCCATATAAAGCCCCCTTTATGCTAAAGCTGTGCCGTTGTCTTCGGTCTCTGCGACTTCTCGCGCCCATCTCTCGCACTTTGGCACATATCCGTTATCGTTTATTAATTCCGCGGTATATTCCACTACGTCCGCGTTAGATATTCCGCTCGCCATGCTCATATAAAGAGCTGTTAAAGCTTCGTCGTGTGTTGCATACGCTAAAAGCTGTCTTGCATAAGTTCCGTCGTTAAGTTTTGCTATAGTTAATAAATTCATACGTTACCCCCTTAATCTGTTGTTTTAGTATACCAAACAGTAACATACAGAGTACCACTTTCGTTTAGAGCAAAAGGTGAATAAAGTGATGGTGACGAATCGTCGAAATAGAATTGCATTAAAAAGCCAGAATATACTCGATTATATCGTTCATAAATTACTTCACTTTTTAAAACTTTTGTACCCACCATGTCGCCCCAGTCCACATAAGTAACCTGCCAACCTGTAGCAATACTATTTACACTTCTTGTAAAAGTTCTCTGATAAATAGGTTTTCCGTCAACCCATTTTAGCCCCGTGTCTTGCTCGCTAGTGCTGTAATCTACGCCCCCTCCACCTATACCGCTTATTAACTGCTCAATTTTTGAGCTAGAATAAGTAGTAGACAAACTTACGTTTGCGTCGTCAATTTCGCAGCCCTGCCCCGCAGGCGGGTTAACGTCTTCGTAGCCGTCGGGTGTGTCTGATCCGTCGTAAAAAATAACCCCGTCCGTTGGTACGGTATAATCTTCGCCGTTCGTGACGTTAAAGGTTGTAGTGCTGCCGTCTGTAAGCGTTACGGTGTAAGTATCAACGTTACCGCTAGAACTTGTATACTCTATACTTGCTATGCTAGAGCCGTTTGTTACTTCTATTTCTTGAGTAGATCCGTCGTTAATATAAATAGTATATATGTCTGTAAGTCCTACAGTTTCCGTCTTTACTATTCTTTCTATCGTTCCGCCTGCCTCGCCTTTTAACAGCAGCGTTTTAAAAAATAGTGGTTCGTTATTCATTTTTGCCCCCTTTTAATAGTCTAAAACTGAATAAACAAGATTTAGACGTCCTCTTAATAAGGTTATTTGGTCGTAGTTGTGTACTAATGCTAAGTCGTAATAATATAGCGCAGGCGTTAGCTGCATTGTATCGTTTCTATTAAGTCTAACGCAATAAATAGCCTCGTCTGTAGATTCATCGTAGCTAATAAGGGAAACGCCGTTGTTAAATCCTTTTATTATTAGCGGTACGGCGTCGCCTATTTTTTCTTTGCAAGTAAAATAAATATTTTCGGCTACGCCGCCTAACCCTTTTAGCGAAAAGTTAAAGCTCATCGTATCGCCTCTTACCATTGTTATAATCATGTCTTCGGCGTTACAAAATGTTTTTTTGTTTACCATTTTAGCCCCCCTTTCTTATATCCAACGTGAATAGTTGCTAATGACTAAATCGTCTACAGTTCCGCTATATGAAATAGCGTTGCTACCTGCGTTAAGTTGTAAATTCTTATAATCGCCGATTATTTCGCGGTTTTTAAAATTGCCGTCTAAGTCGTAAGCGTTCATAGCCTGCGTGTCTATTATTATCGTTTCGCCTGCTTCTGTCAGATTTATAATAATGTCGGGATTGTCATTAACAGATATATTAATAGTTCCCGTACCTTTTATTTTATATGTCGGTTTAGCGTAAATATTGCCGCTATTCCTAATATTAAACGTATTAAATAGCCTTGTATGGATATATGGAAACTGATCCGCTGCATATTTAAAAGGCTGTACGTGCATTTTAACCGTAGCCGTTTTAAATCTTATAAGCTTATCGAAGTCTATAGCGTCGTATATCGCAAAGTTATAAAACTTGTCGTCCTCATTGGAAAAAATAACTTTCCCGCTGCTGTCAAAAAACTTTATGACGTCGTCTATAATATAATCGCCATATAGCCCTATATTAAATACTTTATCGTAGGCGGCATAGCCTAATATTGTAGCTATGTCGCCGTCCCTGCCGTCTATTTCTTCAAGCGATACCCTTACTTTAGGCTTACTTATCGGCGGTAAAGTCGATATAAGCAAGCCCTTAATATTAGTAGATAGCACGCCATTAATAATTATATATGGTCTCATAAGCCCCCCTTAAGTATAAATAGCGTCTGCTACTGTTTTTTCTACAAATTTACCCATTTCTTCGTCGTCAAGTTCTACTTTCATTTGCGCTAACGCGTCCTTAAAGGCGTTAACAACTTCGCCGTATTTAATAGCGCCTGCGTTATTGTCTTTTAACTCATTCGCAACACTTGCAAGTGGCGCAATCATTAAACTACTAAGTTCTGCGGCAAGTTCTCTAATCCAACCTTTATTATTCTCTAAAGGAATAATAGCCTCTCGTCCTGCTTCTCCGACTTCCGCAACGGTTGGGCTGTCAACTATACCACCTTTAGCAAGTCTTGGCAGATCTAAAAGCCCAAGCTTTCCAATGCTAACGCCAGGTATTTTATTAATAAGGTTTATCGCGCCATTAATAAGTCCGATACCTTTATTAATTATACTTTCGATACTAGATATAACGCCATTTATACCCGCTTTAACCGCTCCGCTTATAGCGTTGCCTATAGCCGTACCTAATTTGCTAAAAGTATCTTTGATCTTGCCCCATAGCCCACTAAAGAAGCTAGCAAAGCCGCTAAATACTTTCTTGATGTTTTCCCAAGCGCTGCTAAATATGCCTTTAAACCATTGTGGAACGCTTGCAAATATTTTTTTTACATTTTCCCACAACGTGCCGAAGTTTTCTTTTAACGGTGTCATAAGTCCGTCAATAACTCCGCCTACAATTTCGGGAAGCATAGCTAATAACTTAACTGTTATATCGCCTAATCCGTCAAGTAAAGCGCCAAACATTTCTATAGCTGCGTCTAATAATGTAGGTATATTGGATATTAACGCGTTAGCTATAGCCATAACTATAGTTGGTATCTGTGGCACTAATTCTTGAACTATAAGCGGTATAGCGTCAATAATGCCGTTAAACATTCTTAACGCCCCTTGAACTAACGCTTCCATATTCCCAATTAAGCCGTCAACTATGGCCGTAACTATAGTTGGTATCTGTGGCACTATAGCCTCTATTATAAGCGGTATAGCGTCGATAATACCGTTAAGCATAGTTATTGCACTTTCCGTAATAGCAGTAACATTATTAGCAAAAACGTTAGTTATAGTATTTATAACCGTAGGCAACTGCGCCGTTAATTCCGATATAATAGTAGGTAAAGCGTCAATTAAACCGTTAAACATATAAACGGCAGCGCTAATTATCGCAGGAGTTGCGGTTACTAAAGCTTTAACTAAAGTAGGTATCATTTTCGTAAAGTCTTTAATAAGTTTTGGTAAAATTCTGTCTAACCCTTTTACTATACTCTCTATGATCTGAACGCCCGCGTTTACCAAGGTAGGAAGCAACGAAGTTATACCGCTTATTATCTGCGGCACAACATCAACTACAATTTTTACTAAATCGGGAAGTATTCCCGCTAGCCCGTTTATAATCCCCTCTATTGAGGATAAAAGAACGGGTAATAACTCGCTTATAAGCGGCGGTATCTCTTTTAATATTATAGGCAAGGTTTCCTTAATAAGCCCGTCTACTAACTGCCCTATACCGCTTATTACTGTTTTAATACGTGGTATAAGGTTATTAGCCACTGTTACTACGCTGTCTACAAAGTCGGATATTAACCCGCTAAAATTAGCGTTTTCGTCAGCCATACCCGTTAAAAGGTTTTGCCAAGCTGCCTTAGCCATTCCCATAGATCCGCTTATCGTTGTTGCGGCTTCCTGCGCAGTAGTTCCCGTTATTCCCATTTCGGTTTGAACTACGTGAATAGCGTCGTATACGTCGTTAAGGTTGCTTATATCATACTTAACCCCGCTTAACTTTTCCGCGTCCTCTAAAAGCCTTTGCATTTCCTCTTTAGTTCCGCCGTAACCTAACTTAAGGTTATCTAACATAGTATAATTTTGTTTTGCAAAGCCTTGGTAAGCATTTTGTATGCTCTGTATGTCCGTACCCATTTTATTAGCATTGTCCGACATATCCGTTATAGCTCTGTCGGCTGCTGCTGCCGCCTTAACTGTATCGCCACCTAAGGAAGATACAAGCGACGCGCTAAAGCTTGTTACGGTTTCCATATAAGTATTTGCGTCCATACCCGCAGTTTTAAAGGCATTAGACGCGTTTTTAGTTACCATGTCTTGCGCTTTTTCTAATTCGTTATATTTAGCCCTTGCTTCGTCTACAGATAAGCCCACGCTTGCGGCGTATTCTTCTAAACTTTTGCCGCCCGTTCCAAAAAGCGTTTCTACTCCGCCTACTAACTGCTCGTAATCGGCGTAACTTTCTATCGCAGCCTTTCCAAGTGCTACCGCTCCTGCTGCGGCTGCAGCAAGTGCAACCCCTAAACCTTTTAAAGCCGCGCCTGCTACATTTTTAAGCCCGTCGAACTTCTTACTAGCTCCGTCTGCGCTTTCGCCTACTTCGTCTAGGCCTTTACTAGCTCCGTCCGCTTCTGTTGGTGTCTCTTTAAGCTCGTCGTTAAGATCGTTTAAGCTGTTCTCTGCCTTAACTATAGTTGTTTCGGCGTTATTGATCTGTGTACGCATATTAGTAAGGCTATTAGCCATACTTTCTTGCGCTGTTGTACTCTGCTTAAGCTCCTGCTCTAACGTGTCTACTACTTTAGCTTGCTCCTGGTAAGCGCTCGAAGACGTGCCAAGCGTTGCTTTTAACTGTTCTAGCTTTGCCTTTTCTGCGTCGTAGCTCTTTTGCAGCTCTGCCGTTTTTTTAGCCTGTGCGTCGTACTGTGTAGCCATTTGGCTATAAGTATTTTTAAGGTCGGCTAAAGCTTTCTTTTGTGCGTCTAACTTGTTAGTAAGCTCGGCGCTTTTAGCTGCAAGGGCTGCCGTGTTCTTGTCGTTGCTCTGATACTGTGCGCTTAATAGCTTCATTTCAGAGCCGCACTCTTTTAGCCCTTGCTGTATGCTTTTAAGCGCTTTTTTATATTCACTTTCGCCCGTAAGCTTAATACTTCCGCCAAAGCCTGCCATAATTTCACCCCTTTTTTAAAACCACTCTTCCGCCTGCTGCGCTTTTCTTTTAGCTTGCTCGTAAGTTGTCCTAGTAAGCCTTAATAAAAGCTCATAGTCGAAAGTATCTTTATAAAGCTGATACTCTGCGTTAAACTCTCGCAGCGTTAAGCGTCCTACTTGGTGGTCTGTTAATGCTAGTTTAGTACGTCCGATAAATCTAAACCACGCAAAGTTAATAGTAGGATCTGTAACTTCGTCGTGGATTATTAGTTTTTTTCGTCGGTCTTAGTGCTATTAACAACCGTTGTATTAATTGTATTAGCAACGTTTGCCAAGCCTATTTCTGTTATTAGTCTACCTATCTGCTTTTCTGTAAAAGGCTTTCTTTCCTTAAAGTCTTCGTCGTCTCTGTGATCCTCGTTATAAATGTCGATACCCTCGTTAATCATAGCGCCTAAGCCGTACTTAATAGCTTTAGCGTTTGGCTCTGTTGCTGCCTCTGTAAGCTCTCCCCAAGCCTCAACGCTTCCGTACTGCTCTTGTATCTGCTCCATAACATTAAGATTAAATACTATTTCGTACTTATTCCCCTTATATTCTAACTCTGCCTTTTCAATTTTTTTCATAGCTAAAAACCCTTTCTTTTTTTATTCGCAAAAAGGGCGGTACTGTCCCCGCCCTATTCGCTTTTATTAATTATTCCTCGTTTGTATAAACTGCGTAAAGTGTAACGTCGCCGCTTGGAGTATAAGGGCTAGTTACGTTTGGAGTTGTAGCGTTTACGTTTGTAGCCCAACCTGCGAAGACTTTACCGCTTGGCGCTGTAATGTTTGTGCCGTCCTCAAGTGTAACGCTAGATCCTGCGTTAACTGTCTCGTCGTCTACTGATCCCGTTCCGCCCATAAGGTCGTAAGTCACACGGTAAGTAGTGCCGCTTGCTGCCATAAGGTTTTTAAGATAAGTAAGCGCGTCGCTCTTTGTGTTAAAAGTCTTTGACTTACTCCATGTGCCGTTAATATCTCCAAGGGAAGCTATTACACCCTCTACGCTCGGAGTTGAAAACTCGATACTTTCGCCCTTTGTGCTTTCGTCCTTAGACGGCTCGCTAAACTTACACTTATAAAGAAACTCTACTTTATACTTGTAAGCTCCGTTAACCATTTTTGTTACAATTCTACCGACGCCGACATATGGCGCGCTATCTGTAGAAGCCTTAATAACTTCTCCGCTTGCGTCGATACTATGCCCTAAAAGGGGCGCGAAAATAGTTTCGTCGTCGTCTGTAACTCCAAGGGTAATAGTTCCGCTTGAAAAGCTTGTGTCGCTCTCTGCTAATGTATCGTCGCCGTAAAGCTTAGCCTCGTTATTTGTTATTGATACTGAGCAGCTAACGGCTTTCCCCAGGTTCTTAGCGCCGTCGTATGTTGCTGTACCGTCTGCGGCTTCGGTCAAGTTACTAAACCATATATTAGTTAAACCAATATTAGCCATTAATTAATTACCTCACTTTCTTTTGCTAAACAAATTGTTTTATGATAAAACTTTGTATCCCTTTCGTACATATCGGGACTATCGCGGCTAGGCTGATAAGTCCAACCTGCCGCCGTCATTATATCAATAAGACTTTTAACGACATTTAAGTAATTGCCTTTACTGTAAACGTCAAAGTCGTAATACTGTACGCAGCCTATAACCTCGTCGTCGCCTGCTATGGCGTTATCTTTGTCGAGCTGCATATAAGTAACGTAAGTAGTGGCGTCGCCGTCGTAAAACATAAAGCTAACGGGTACGCCTAAGCCGTCTTTACCATTTAAAAGCGCCTCTATCTCTGTGTTAAAATTAAACATAGTTTTTTACCCCTTTGGTATATACTTTTTTTCTACTTCCTGCATAGCTTTAGTTATTTTTGACTTGTTAAAGGCTCTGCGCATAAAAGGCTTTTTAGGGTAAGGGCTATTACTGCGTCCGTACTCCGTCACATTTGCAACAAGCGGCGCGGGTGTCTTCTTCCCTTTTGCATTTATAAAGTAACCGTAAAAAGCTACCTTAGTATTAACGCCGTCGTCGCTTGGCGTCTTATATGATTTAGTTATCTTAAGACATTTCATTATATTACTAGATCGCCAACTCTGCGGCACGCTTGCTTTTACATTTTCATAAACTACTTTAGCCCCTGCCTCTGTCATTTCTGCTAACATTTTATCGGTGTTTTTATCCAGGTTGCTAATTTGCTTTATAATGTCGTTTGGTAACTCAATATTAAGCTTTGCCAATCTGCGCCACTTCCTTACATTGTAGCTCTAACTCTTCGTTAGCTTCGTTAACATTGTTAATATACTCTATAGTATAGGTCTTTCCCCTATATTTAATATACATATCATAATTTATAACGGTTGTAGCAGGGTAACGGATCGTAAAGCGTGTTAATGCTTTCTCAAAGTCTGTATTATTCTGTATGAGCGTATAGCCCTTAGTCGTAACTACTTCCGCGTATGGCTGCATAACTAAAGTTTCAACGTCGGCAGGAAACCCCGCCGCGTCTTTGCCTTTTGTTACCTGGTATATACTTATACGTCTATTATATTTTCCCGCGTTCTTTTCGTTTTTCTTAGACATTATAATAAATTCCTTTGGTGTAAGCCTAATATATTATCTACAACTCTGTTAACGTTGCTGTTATCTACATACATAGCCCTATTATCGTACATATCCTGGCATAGAACGAAGACGACTATAACCATATCTTTATACTTATCTAAAGTAGCAGCGTCTTCTATGCCCGTATATTTAAGTATATAGTCGGTAGCTACGCTTATAGTTGCTGTTATAAAGTTTTCGTCGTCCTGCGTTAACTCCGCGATCCTTAAATAGTCGGCTATATCCTGCGCCGTAATGTCGCTAACCTTTTGTATAGCGTTCATATAGTCGCCCCTCTCTTATTATTCTGCAAGTGTAAGCCCGTTAAGATTGTATTTATATTCGTACTCGTTGCCGTCTACTGTAACGACTACTCTAAAAGGCTTTGTTTTGTCCTCTATAAAGATAGCCGCGTTTAAATCTTCGTCAAGTGTTACAAGGTTTTTAATACCTACTTTAACGTCTGAAAATGTTACGTCGGGATCTACTATTACAAACTTAAGAGCTATAAAGTTACCTGCGCCCCAATAATCGGGAAGCTGTCCACTTGTAAGCTTTTTAATAGTTCCTACAAAAGCATTACCAACTACGGCAGTGTCCGAAGTCTGCATATTAGCTACGCTTTCCTCGTAAAGTGTAGCGCTCTGTGCTTCGGGTAACACTATAACTTTAGGGCTTGCGCTTACGGCTATGTCTTCTATCTTGTCTATCATTTCCGCGTCTGTCTGCACTTCCGCAACGTCTGCAAGCTTTCCGCCCATTTTTACGTAAAGAGTTTTAAGCTCGTCTACTGTTGTTTTGCTCATATTAAGCCCCCTTTGTTTTATCTGATTTAGCTTTAGCAGTTTTTACCTCGGCGGCGGGCTTTACCGCTACGATATAACCCGCCCTTACAAGGTCTTTAGCTATGGCTTCGTCGGTGATGTCCTGCACTTCACCTACGCACATAGATATTTTACCGCTAAAGTTAACTTTAGCTTCATATTTCATTTAACGCCCCCTTACGCGTGCATAACAAGCTTTGCGATCTTCTGCGCGTCTTCTACTTTCGCGTCAAATTCAAGCCAACCCACTACGCCTACTGCGTGCTGTGTTGCGTATTTCTCCCTAAGTACTTCTATGTTCATTTCCTCGCTAAACTTAGTAGCTAAGCCGCGCATATCTCCGTAATAAATAGCTGTCTTACCTGCTCCAATATCGGGCATATTGTCAGAAACATAAACGGGCTTGCCAAGTAAAGTAGTCCCGAAAGGTGTACTCATGTCGTCATTAAGAAGATAGTAGCCCGTTGTTGACTTAAGAGTTCTAAGCGCTGTTCTAGTAGCAGGGGACATAATCCATATAGCGTTACCCTGGAAGTCGTCTTTGATAGCGTCGTGAAGATAAACAACTTCGTTAGCTGTAATAGCGTCCGCTGCTGCTGCTGTAACTGTCTTAGTTACTCCCGTAAGTCCTGCTATCTTGTTTTCTGTACCGTTAAGAATCTCGCCCTCGATAAAGCGCTTAATAGCGTAAGCCATACGCTCTACAATAAAATCAACAATATTAAACTGTGCGTTATTAATAAGTGATCTAGAAATAAGTGTAAGAGTACCCGCAAGGAAGCCGTTAAGCTCGATCTTGTCAAAAGCTCCTACGTTACTTGTAAGGTCTACGAACTCGTCCGCATAGTCTACAGTAATAGCGTTACTGTTCTCGTCGTAATATGGTATTACAAGCTTACCCTTTACGTTATACTTTGTTGATCTCTCAAGGATAGGGCAAATATCATAAACTTTAGCAATAATTTTATTTG